>Ga0208029_1000236_pt1 | contig 38019 bp, 26 predicted proteins | sample MalvireepMed_s12_FD_184242 | JGI IMG/M metagenome (GOLD analysis project Ga0208029, IMG submission 184242) | Marine viral communities from the Global Malaspina Expedition - Malaspina viral metaG DeepMed_s12 (SPAdes) (version 2) | ecosystem: Environmental > Aquatic > Marine > Oceanic | place... | reverse complement strand
TTTACTTAAAGGTATCGAATAAAAAGCTTAAATAGCACTTTTGTTATTTATCAAACATTTAGAATTTAAAATCAACTTTTTTATAACGAAGCAATATGTCAACAATTAGATTTAAGGCAATTAATAAAACTTTTGAACGCAAACCTTTACCAGTTGAAGTAACTAGTAAACGTTCTGAAATATTTGGAACCAATGTTTTTAATGAAATGGTAATGCGTCAAGTTATGTCTAAGGAGGCGTACAATAATGTAATTTCTGCTATAGAAGGCGGCTTGAAAATTGATAGGAAGTTGGCAGATGAGATTGCATCGGCAATGAAAAATTGGGCAATTACTAAAGGAGCAACTCATTATACACATTGGTTTCAGCCACTTACTGGAGCTACTGCAGAAAAACATGATTCTTTTTTTGAGCCTATAAATAGTTCTCAGGCGGTAGAAAAATTTGGAGGCGATCAATTAGTGCAGCAAGAGCCAGATGCTTCTAGTTTTCCGCATGGCGGAATTAGAAATACTTTTGAAGCTCGTGGTTATACAGCTTGGGATCCAACTTCTCCAGCTTTTGTTTATGGTACAACATTATGTATTCCTACTGTTTTTGTTTCCTATACTGGGGAGGCTTTAGATAATAAAGCGCCACTTTTAAGGGCTTTACAAGCGGTAGATAATGCCGCTACAGAGGTTGCTCGCTATTTTGATAAAAGTGTTTCTAAGGTAAATGCAACTTTAGGTTGGGAGCAAGAGTATTTCTTAATAGATAAGGCATTAGCATATTCAAGACCAGATATTGTTTTGGCAGGAAGAACGCTTTTGGGGCATTCGCCAGCTAAAGGTCAGCAATTAGACGATCATTACTTTGGTTCAATTCCAGATAGAGTGCTTAATTTTATGAGAGAATTGGAAAACGATTGTGTTAAATTGGGAATTCCAGTAAAAACACGTCATAATGAAGTAGCACCAAATCAGTTTGAATTAGCGCCACTTTTTGAAGAAGCTAATTTAGCGGTAGATCATAATTCTCTTATAATGGATTTAATGGATAAAACTGCCGATAAGCATAATTTTAAAGTGCTTTTTCATGAAAAACCTTTCGTGGGAGTTAATGGTTCTGGAAAACATAACAACTGGTCGTTGGCAACAAATAATGGAATAAACCTATTAAGTCCAGGGACTACACCTACAAAAAATCTTCAGTTTCTAACATTTTTTATTAATACAATAAAAGCGGTTCATGATAACGAAGAGCTTATTAGAGCTTCGGTGGCTTCAGCTACAAACGATCATCGTTTGGGAGCAGGAGAAGCACCGCCAGCAATTATTTCAGTATTTATTGGTTCTCAGTTAACAAAGGTTTTAGATGAATTGGAAGATGTTTCTAAAGGGAAGTTATCACCTCAAGAAAAAACAGATTTAAAACTGAATGTAGTTGGAAAAATTCCTGAAATTCTTTTAGATAATACCGATAGAAACCGGACTTCTTCTTTTGCTTTTACAGGAAATAAATTTGAATTTAGAGCGGTTGGTTCAAAATCTAATTGCGCTAAACCAATGACGGTTTTAAATACAATTGTAGCAAAACAGTTAAAAGAGTTTAAAAAAGAGGTTGATGGTTTGATTGATAAAAAAGGATTGAAGAAGGATGAGGCCATTTTTAATGTATTGAGAGAATATATCAAAGCTTCTAAGAAAATTAGATTTGAAGGAGATGGTTATAGCGAGGCTTGGGAAAAGGAAGCTGAGAAGCGTGGACTTAGTAATAATAAAAATACCCCACAGGCGCTAAAAGCGGTGGTTTCTAAAAAAGCAATCGATTTATATGAAGAAATGGGGGTGATGAATTCTGTAGAGATAATAGCGCGTCAAGAAATAGAATTAGAAGAGTATGCGCATAAAGTACAAATTGAAGGTCGTGTTTTAGGAGATATCGCTAGAAATCATGTTATTCCAACCGCTATTAAATATCAAAATACATTAATTCAGAATGTAAAAGGATTAAAAGAGGTCTTTGGAAGCGATTTTAAAAAATTAGCTCCAGAGCAAATAGATTTAATTGAAGAAATTTCTAATCATATTTCAGAAATAAATTCTAAAGTTAAATTTATGATTGAGGAGCGTAAAAGCGCTAATAAGTTAGAAAAAGCACAGTTAAAAGCGGAAGCATATTGTAATAAAGTATTGCCTTATTTTGAACAAATACGCTACCATTGTGATAAATTAGAATTGTTGGTGGAAGATAATATCTGGCCGTTAACAAAATATAGAGAGTTGTTATTTACAAGATAAAAGAGTTTTTAAAAGGGCTAAACTGTGAAAACGCAAAACTGCTAATTTGAAAATTTTCACAGTTTAGCAATTCAACAATATTAACAGCTTAGAAATTTTACAGGCTAGAACATACAACTTTTGTTTGTGTGCTTTTTATTAATAGGCTATTTTTGCACAAAATATTGATACATGAGTTCAGAGATTAGCAAAAGGTATGCACAAAGAGGTGTTTCAGCATCTAAAGAAGATGTTCATAACGCTATAAAAAATGTAGATAAAGGATTATTTCCACAGGCCTTTTGTAAAATCGTACCCGATTATCTTACGGGGAGTAATGAGCATTGTATTATTATGCATGCCGATGGGGCAGGTACAAAATCCTCTTTAGCATATATGTATTGGAAGGAAACTGGAGATGTTTCCGTTTGGAAAGGAATTGCTCAAGATGCGTTGATTATGAATATAGACGACCTTCTTTGTGTTGGAGCTACTCAAAACATTATGCTTTCTTCAACTATCGGGAGAAATAAAAATTTAATTCCTGGAGAAGTTATTTCTGCTATCATAAATGGAACCGAAGAGCTAATTGCTGAATTGAAAAAATTTGGTGTTGAAATTCATTCTACTGGAGGTGAAACTGCCGATGTAGGAGATTTAGTACGTACTATTATTGTAGATTCTACCGTAACAGCACGGATGAAACGTAGCGATGTAATTGATAACGCAAATATTAAACCTGGAAATGTAATTGTAGGTTTAGCATCTTTTGGTCAGGCTACCTATGAAACCGAATATAATGGTGGAATGGGGAGTAACGGACTCACATCTGCTCGCCATGATGTTTTTGATAAGTATTTGGCTGAAAAATTTCCTGAGAGTTTTGATCATGCTGTTCCTTCTGAATTAGTGTATTCTGGAAAAGTAAAGTTGACAGATAAAGTAGAGAATTCTCCAATAGATGCAGGAAAATTAGTGCTATCTCCAACAAGAACCTATGCGCCAATAATTCAGAAAATATTAAATACCTATTCTTCAGAAAAAATTAATGGAATGGTTCACTGTAGTGGAGGAGCGCAGACTAAAATACTTCATTTTGTAGATAATGTACACGTTGTAAAAGACACTATGTTTGATGTACCACCTCTTTTTAAATTAATTCAAGAGCAGTCTAAAACTTCTTGGAAGGAAATGTATCAAGTTTTTAATTGTGGACATAGAATGGAGTTGTATGTAGACGAAAGTATTGCGCAAGATATAATAGCTATTTCTAAATCTTTCAATGTAGAGGCACAGGTAATAGGTAGAGTAGAAGCTTCAGAAACTAAAAAACTTACCATAAAAAGTACATACGGTACTTTTGAATATTAATCCCTCATAAAGGGGGTTTTATTCCCTAGAGCCTGTCCGGAGTTGAAGAACTCTGCGCCGAAATAAGATTGTTTCGTTTGGAAATCCTATGGGCTACCCCGATGTAGTTGATTTAATTTTTGTTGAAAATAAAAGTAAGAATAAGCCTATATACTTTTGTTAAAATAGGTATCTAATTCATAGTTTTTTATCCAAAAAACTAGCATTTTCTTTGAGATAATCATAAGGTTTTAATCGAATAAAATATTGATTTTTAATAAATTAAATTTCCTTACAATTAAAAAAGTTGTAAACTTTTCATTGTTAGTAAAATTATAAAATATTAATAATTAGGTGTTTAAGTGCTTTTTCTTGTAAACTTTTTTAAAATAATTTTAATTCGTGTTTTAATTTTAATTAGTTTTGTGGTGTTGACAGCTTAGATGTTTTGTAAGTTGTTGAACATTCCCCTATACAGTTTAAGTATCCACACAAAATCATTATAAAAATGCAAAAAATAGAGACTTCTAATTTGAAAAAAACATATACACAGGAAGAAGCTATAAAAGCCTCTTTAGAATATTTTAAAGGAGACGATTTAGCAGCAACGGTTTGGGTAAATAAATATGCGCTTAAAGATTCTCAAGGGAATATTTATGAGGCTACTCCAAACGATATGCATCGTAGAATTGCAAAAGAAATTGCAAGAATAGAGGAAAAGTATGTTAATTCAATGACAGAAGAAGAGGTGTTCGATTTGATAAAAGACTTTAAATATATAGTACCTCAAGGAAGTCCGATGGCAGGAATTGGAAACCCATACCAAGTAGGGTCGTTATCAAATTGTTTTGTAATTGGTAATGATGGAAATTCTGATTCTTATGGTGGAGTCATGAAGATTGACCAAGAGCAAGTGCAACTAATGAAACGTCGTGGAGGTGTGGGTCACGATTTATCTCACATCCGTCCAAAAGGATCGGAAGTAAAAAATTCGGCATTAACATCTACCGGAATTGTACCGTTTATGGAGCGTTATTCTAACTCTACTCGTGAGGTGGCGCAAGATGGGCGTCGTGGAGCCTTGATGCTTTCTGTTTCTATAAACCATCCAGATGCTGAAGATTTTATTGATGCAAAAATGGAACAAGGAAAAGTTACTGGAGCAAATGTATCGGTGCGTATTGATGACGATTTTATGAAAGCGGTTGATGGGAAATTAAATTACACACAAAAGTACCCTATTCATAGTCAGACTCCTAAAGTAGAAAAGGAGATTGAAGCCTCTAAATTGTGGGATAAAATTGTGCACAACGCATGGAAGTCTGCCGAACCAGGAATTCTATTTTGGGACACTATTTCTAGAGAATCTGTTCCAGATTGTTATGCCGATTTAGGGTATAAAACAGTTTCTACAAATCCATGTGGTGAAATTCCGTTATGTCCGTACGATTCTTGTAGATTGTTGGCAATCAACCTTTATTCGTATGTTGAAAATCCGTTTACAGACAAAGCGAGTTTTAATTTTGATTTATTCAAAAAGCATGTTGGTTTAGCACAACGTATTATGGACGATATTATCGACCTTGAATTAGAAAAGATTGATAATATTTTAGCTAAAATAGATGCAGATCCAGAAGGAGATGATGTAAAATTGGTTGAGAAAAACCTTTGGCTTAATATCCGTAAAAAAGCATATGAAGGAAGAAGAACTGGAGTTGGAATCACTGCGGAAGGAGATATGTTGGCAGCGCTAGGTTATAGATATGGAACTGAAGAAGCTAATGAGTTTTCAGTAAATGTACATAAAACAATAGCTTTGGCAGCATACCGAGCTTCGGTTGAAATGGCTAAAGAACGTGGGGCTTTTAGTATTTTTGATGCCGACCGTGAGAAAGATAATCCTTTTATACTTCGTCTAAAAGAAGCAGATGATAAGCTGTATTACGAAATGTTGGAGTACGGGAGAAGAAACATTGCGCTATTAACTATTGCTCCTACTGGAACTACAAGTTTAATGACGCAAACTACTTCTGGAATTGAGCCTGTATTTTTACCAGTATATAAAAGAAGAAGAAAAGTAAATCCAAATGATAAAAATGTACGTGTAGATTTTATTGATGAAGTAGGAGATTCATGGGAAGAATATGTTGTTTTTCACCACCGATTTAAAGAGTGGATGCAAATAAACGGAATTGATACTTCAAAAAATTATAGTCAGGAAGAAATTGATGAGCTCATCCAAAAGTCGCCTTACTATAAAGCTACTTCTAATGATGTAGATTGGTTGAGTAAAGTACAATTGCAAGGAGCTGTGCAAAAATGGATAGACCACTCAATAAGTGTAACCATAAACTTGCCAAATGATGCCACAGAAGAATTAGTAGGACAATTGTATTTAGAAGCATGGAAGGTAGGATGTAAAGGTGTTACCGTGTATAGAGATGGTTCTCGTAGTGGGGTTTTAATTTCTAATGAAGAAAAGAAAGAAGAAGAAACTACAGAAAAGAAAGTATTAACCACAAAACGACCTCAGGTTTTAGAAGCCGATGTGGTGCGTTTTCAAAATAGTAAGGAAAAATGGATTGCCTTTATTGGTTTGATTGACGGAGAGCCTTATGAGATTTTTACAGGATTAGCAGATGATGAAGACGGAATTTTAATTCCGCGTTGGGTTGAAGATGGGGTAATTATTAAGAATAGAAATGAAGATGGAACCTCTCGTTATGATTTTCAATATAAAAACAAGAGAGGGTATAAAACTACTATTGAAGGGTTGTCTCATAAATTCAATCCTGAATTCTGGAACTATGCTAAACTAATTTCGAGTACACTTCGACATGGAATGGAGATTGAAAGAGTAGTGAATTTAATTAACAGTTTACAATTAGATTCTGAGTCGATTAACACATGGAAAAATGGTGTGGCAAGAGCTTTAAAACGATATGTTCAAGATGGAACAGCGGCAAAAGGGCAGAAATGCAGCAACTGTGAAGGAGGTAATTTGGTATACCAAGAAGGTTGCTTAACTTGTAAAGATTGTGGATCTTCTAAATGTGGATAATTACTAAATAATTAATATTTGAATACTCAAAAGCTTTTCCTGAATTTTCGGTAGGGCTTACGCAGAAAATTTAAATATTTTAAAGGTGTACAAATGCTATATAAAAAACCTCAGAATTTACTTGAAAAAGTAAGTTCTGAGGTTTTTTTTCTTGAACTCTTCACCCAAAGCTTTTTACTTTCATCATGATGATGTCACCCTGAGCTTGTCGCCCTGATTTTTTTAATTGAGGAGCTTTTCACCCTGATCTTGTCACCCTGAGCTTGTCGAAGGGGTCATTCTGAAGAACTTCAAAAGGCGTATTTTCTTGAAGAACTAACTTACCAAATAATGTTCGTTTACTAAATCTTGCCGAGAAGAAACCTGCTTTGTATGTCCGTTTCTTAAGAGGTATAAATCATCACATATATCTATTACATGTTCATATAAATGATCTGTAATAATAATTCCTTTTTGATCTTTTTCTTCATCAATAATTTCTATAATTTTTTCAATATAGAGTGGAGCAATATGAGAAAAGGGCTCGTCTAAAAGTACAAATTTAGCTTCCGATTTTAATATAAGATAGGTCTCTATAACTCGTAATTCTCCTCCAGATACTTCTTTTGGCTTTGCAGTTTTATGAGTTTCAAAACTCGGAAAAACTTTTACAAAATCGTTCCAATTTACACTCATCAGAAAAAAGGCATCCTTTAATTTTATGTTGTTAGGAAGCATTTGGTGTTGTGGTAAATATTTAACTAAACCTGTTTTATAGAATGCTTTTAATAGGGGCTTTTCATCTATGCGAAGAAGTTTATATTTTGGTTGCAGACTTCCGAAGATGATTTTTAAAAGACTACTTTTTCCGCAGCCATTTCTTCCTAATACTCCTGTTACTTTTCCTATATCATTCTTAAAATAAATACCAGCCAATATTTTTTTATCAGCATAAGAAAGCTCGATATTATCAATTTCTAATTTCAAAATAGTGGGTTTAAAAAAGAATACATAACAATGCTTACAACGAAATCTGTAAATAAAACTCCGACAAATAATTTTGGGATGGAAACAGAAAGATTTTGATAAAATGTAAATTTATTGTCATTCCCAATTTTGGCTGTAGTAAAAAATAAAGCACTAAAGAAAAGGGTTTTTGTAAATAAAATAGCAGGAATGGGAAATTTTATAAATAGTAAAATAAACTGTATAAAAACAGAAATTAGAAGGTAGCTTTTATAAAAGTTGAAAATTAAGAATAGGGATTTCACACGAATAAATTTAGAACAGGGATGATTTTAGTCATTATAAATCTCTCAATGAGAGTAAAAGTATTATTTTTTATAGATAAATGCTTATAATAAAGGAAATTTTAACTGAATAACATCTAACTATAAAAACAACAAAAATAATCGTAAATTTGCATTTCGAATTAGAGAATAATTATGTTAGATAAATTAAATATTGTAAGACAACGTTTTGATGAAGTATCGGATTTAATCATCCAACCAGATGTAATTGCCGATCAAAAGCGTTATGTACAATTAAATAAAGAGTATAAAGAACTCAATGAACTTGTACAAAAGCGAGATGAGTATGTAGAGGTTACAAGTAATATTGAAGAAGCCGAAGAGATAATTGCTGATGGAAGTGATGCTGAAATGGTCGAAATGGCTAAAATGCAGTTGGAAGAAGCTAAAGAGAAACTTTGGCCATTAGAAGACGAAATCAAGTTTTTATTAATACCTAAAGACCCAGAAGATTCTAAGAATGTAATGATGGAAATTCGTGCAGGTACTGGAGGAGATGAAGCTAGTATTTTTGCAGGAGACCTACATAGAATGTACACCAAATACTGCGAAAGCAGAGGGTGGAAAGTTAATGTGGTAGATTTTAATGAAGGAACTTCTGGAGGCTATAAAGAAATTATTTTTGAGGTTAATGGAGAGAATGTCTACGGAACTTTAAAATTTGAATCGGGGGTACACCGTGTGCAACGGGTACCTCAAACAGAAACCCAAGGTCGTGTGCATACGTCTGCAGCTACAGTAATGGTGTTGCCAGAAGCTGAAGAGTTTGATGTAGAGCTTGATATGGGAGATGTAAAAATTATCAGAACAACTTCTACAGGGCCTGGAGGGCAGTCGGTTAACACCACATATTCTGCTATCCAATTACAGCATTTACCTACAGGGATAGAAGTGCGTTGTCAGGATGAAAAATCGCAACATAAAAACTTAGAAAAGGCTATAAAAGTACTTCGTTCACGTTTGTATGAGCGTGAATTGGCTAAAAAGCAAGAGGAGGATTCTGCAAGACGTAAGAGCATGGTTTCAAGTGGAGATAGAAGTGCTAAAATTAGAACTTATAATTATCCGCAGGGGCGTGTAACAGATCATAGAATTGGATTAAACCTTTACGATTTATCGAATATTATGAATGGCGATATTCAGAAAATTGTGGAAGAACTTAAAATGACAGAAAATACAGAGAAGCTTAAAGAAGCTAGTGAAACAATGTAAATTGGATGTTATTTTGAATTTTAAATGATAAATTTTAAATGAAGAATGTCATGCTGAGCTTGTCGAAGTATGGCATTTTTTATATCAGAAATAAAACAAATGCAAACAGAACAATTAATTCAACAAATAAGAACTAAAAAATCATTTTTATGTATCGGCTTAGATGTTGATATCAAAAAAATACCGAATCATTTATTGAAGGAAACAGATCCTATTTTTGAGTTTAATAGAGCTATTATTGATGCTACCCACCATTTGGCTGTGGCTTATAAACCTAATATTGCATTTTATGAAGCTTTTGGAATTAAAGGATGGGAAGCTTTGAAAAAGACAATTAATTATATCAATGAGAATTACCCAGAATTGTTTACCATTGCCGATGCAAAACGAGGAGATATTGGGAATACTTCTACCATGTATGCAAAAGCTTTTTTTGAAGATATGGAGTTTGATTCTGTTACCATAGCGCCTTATATGGGGAAGGATTCTGTAGAGCCGTTCTTAGCTTTTAAAGATAAGCATACCATTCTTTTAGCACTCACTTCTAATGAAGGAGCATTTGATTTTCAGACATTAAAAGTAGGAGAAGTTCCTTTATATCAAAAAGTATTGGAGACCTCTAAATCATACAAAAACTCTGAAAATTTAATGTATGTAGTGGGCGCTACAAAAGCTGAATATTTAAAAGAAATTCGACAAATTGTTCCTGAAAGTTTTTTACTTGTTCCTGGAGTAGGAGCTCAAGGAGGAAGTTTGGAAGATGTTTGTAAATATGGAATGACAGAAAATATTGGCTTGTTAATAAACTCTTCTCGAGGAATTATATATGCTTCTAATGGAGAAGATTTTGCAGACAAAGCAAAAGAAAAAGCGTTAGAAATGCAGCAACAAATGGCTTCTTTTTTATAAAGCTGTAATTTGAAAGATCAATTAGGACGACATATTAATCTAAAAAGTACTCCACAAAGAATTATATCTTTAGTGCCTTCGCAAACCGAATTGTTATACGATTTGGGTTTGGAAGAACGTATTATTGGAGTTACAAAATTTTGCGTGCATCCCAAACGAGCCCTTGTAAATAAAACGGTTGTTGGAGGAACAAAAGATGTAAAATACGAACTTATACAATCGCTTAAGCCAGATGTTATTCTTTGTAATAAAGAAGAAAATACTAAGGAAATAGTGTCGACTTTAGAGAAGATTTCAACAGTTCATGTTTCAGATATTTACACGCTCCAAGACAGTTTAGCACTTATTAAACAATATGGAGAATTATTTTCCGCAGAAAATTCCGCAGAAAATTTAATTACAACCATTACGAGCGAATGGAAAAGTTTTAAAGCTTTTGTTAAGGATGCTTCAGAAAAAAAAGTGGCTTATTTTATTTGGAGAAAACCATGGATGGTGGCTGGTAATAATACTTTTATTGATTTTTTGCTGAAAGAGAATAGGTTTATAAATGCTTTTGGAGAGAAAGCTCGCTATCCAGAAGTATTACTTTCAGAATTGAAAATGATGGAAGATATAGATTACATATTATTGTCATCTGAGCCTTTTCCGTTTAAGCAAAAACATATTGATGAAATTCACCGAGAGCTTCCTTCTGTAAAAATTATTTTAGTGGATGGCGAATACTTTTCATGGTATGGCTCTCGACTCCAAAATGCATTTAAGTACTTTGAGAGTTTGTATAAAAAAATATAATAGACAAAGATATAAGACCGCTTCGCTGTAAGAAAAAAGAGAAAATATTTCAAAAATGTCTTTTAACCCTTAATATTAGGATGCTTTTCAGTGTTTGAAAACATTTTATTGGATAATGGGAAATAACTTTAAAGCATAAAAAAACCGATTCGGAAAAATCGGCCTTTCTAAACTAACTAACTGCTAACTCAAACTATTCAAGTATGAAACTCATTTTGATGGTACAAAGTTGCATAAACAGAAAGGAAATAGTGTTAACTAGAAATTACCAAAATATTAAGTTGAAGGTAATTTTGTTTAGAATTGTTGCGCTAGAAGAGTCTGCTTTGAGAATCAGCTAAAAATGATTGTTTTGTTATTAAAAACCATCGTTTTTCTATCGATATGAAGTTTAATTCCCCGTGCCAAAACTATTTTTTCCAAATCTCTCCCTTTCATAACTAAATCGTCTATAGAATGGGCATGTGTAACACGTGCAACATCTTGTTCTATAATAGGGCCTGCATCTAATTCCTCGGTTACATAATGGCTAGTAGCTCCTATAATTTTAACCCCGCGTTTATAGGCGGAATGGTAAGGTTTTGCACCTACAAAAGCAGGTAAGAAGGAGTGGTGAATATTGATAATTTTATTTTGATAACGCTCAATAAGTTTTTCTGATACTATTTGCATATACCTTGCCAATACTATAAAATCAATTCCGTGTTCTTCTAATAGTTTTAATTGCTGTTGCTCGGCAATTTCTTTGGTGTTTTTTGTTACTGGAACATGGTAAAAAGGGATTTTAAAACTCTCGGAAATATGTTTTAAATCGGGATGGTTGCTAATAATAAATGGGATTTCAACATTGAGTTCGCCAGCATTATAGCGACCTAAAATATCGAACAAACAATGATCGTATTTCGAGACAAAAATTGCCATTTTAGGTTTGTAGTCATCTGTATATGCCTGCCATTCCATTTCATATTTTTCTGCAATCAACTCTTGGAAAACCGATTTAAAATTTTCGTAATGAAAGGTTTTTGGGTTGAATACGCTTTCGCATCGCATAAAAAAAGTAGTGTTCTGTCTATCTACATGTTGGTCGATATACACAATATTTCCATGGTTTTTATGGATAAAGTTGGTTACCGATGCTATAATTCCCGATGTATCTTTACAGTGAATGAGTATTGTTATTTTTGCCATATTTTTAAAAATAGCTTTCCAAAAATGGACGTGCTACCAGGTGTTTGGTTAATTTATTATTTGTAATATTCAGCCGTAATGCACTGAGTATCTTTTTCTTTCAAAAATAATAGCTTTTAGATTATTATGCATATGGTTTCTTAAGTTTTATAGTTACTTATTGTTGAAAAATGTTATAAAAAGACTTTAGGATTTTCCTTAAGTTTGAGTAGCATTACAACGTAAGAAAATAGGATTAACTTATTCTTAAAATAAGCCCCTTTTTTATGCAAATTCTGTAAATTGCGTACGTATAAAACACATCTTATTACAAATGAAGCAATCAAACTCATATATACCTAAGAATAAAATAAGAATTGTAACTGCAGCTTCCCTCTTTGACGGTCATGATGCTACCATAAATATTATGCGCCGTATTATCCAAGCAACTGGAGTGGAAGTAATCCATTTAGGACACGACAGAAGTGTTGAGGAAGTGGTAAATACTGCTATCCAAGAAGATGCAAATGCTATAGCGTTGACTTCTTATCAAGGAGGGCATAATGAGTATTTTAAATATATGCACGATTTGCTTCAAGAGCGTGGTGCTTCGCATATCAAGATTTTTGGTGGTGGCGGGGGTGTTATTCTTCCGGAGGAAATAAAAGAATTAATGGATTATGGTGTATCTAAGATTTATTCTCCAGATGATGGAAGGGAATTAGGATTACAAGGAATGATAGATCATTTGGTGGAAAATTCTGATTATGCAAACCCATCCCTAACCCTTCCCGAGGGGAAGGGAATAGAAGAAGCATTAAAGGAAAAAAATATCAATACTATAGCAAGACTTATTACACTAGCTGAAAATAACCACGATATATTTCTTAAAGAATTTGAAAAAATGAAGAATTCCTCTCCTTCGGGGAGGTCAGGAGGGGCTATCCCTGTCATAGGAATTACAGGTACTGGTGGTGCTGGGAAAAGTAGTTTGGTAGATGAGGTGGTACGTAGATTTTTAAACGATTTTGATGATAAAAAAATTGGAATTATTTCTGTAGATCCCTCCAAAAGAAAAACTGGAGGCGCTTTGTTAGGAGATCGTATTCGGATGAATGCCATTAATAATCCACGAGTATATATGCGTAGCTTGGCAACAAGGCAATCAAATCTAGCGCTGTCGAGACATGTTGCTGAAGCTGTAGAGGTTTTAAAAGCTGCTGAATACGATTTAATCATATTGGAGACATCTGGAATAGGACAAAGCGATACCGAAATTCTAGATCATTCGGATGTATCCTTATATGTAATGACTCCAGAATTTGGTGCAGCCACGCAGTTAGAAAAAATTGATATGCTCGATTTTGCCGATTTGGTGGCCATCAATAAATTTGATAAACGTGGGGCGCTAGATGCACTCAGAGATGTAAAGAAACAATACCAGCGCAATCATGGAATGTGGGAAGCTAAAGCAGATGATATTCCTGTATTTGGTACCATAGCCGCGCAGTTTAACGACCCCGGTATGAATACACTTTACAAAGAAATAATGAAAAAGATTGAAGAAAAAACTGACGCTCGTTTAAAATCGAGTTTTGAGATTTCTTCAGAAATGAGTGAAAAAGTATTTGTAATTCCTCCAAATAGAACTAGGTATTTATCGGAAATTGCTGAGAATAATCGCGCTTACGACAAGAAAGTGGATGAGCAGGTAGAAGTGGCTCAAAAGCTATATGGCATTTATCAAACCTTATGTAGCGTTACCAATACAAATTTGAGCTTATCGAAGCATGGAGTTGAAATTTCTTCGGAAGATAATAAGCAATCCGAATTTGTTAAACTTTTGGTAGGCGAATTTGATAGGGTAAAGCTTAATTTAGACCCTCATCATTGGGAGACAATTTTAAGTTGGAAAGATAAGGTTGCCAAGTACAAAGCACCATTATATACTTTTAAAGTTAGAAACAAAGAAATTAGTATGCAAACGCATACCGAGTCGTTATCTCACACGCAAATTCCAAAAGTAGCATTGCCAAAATACCAAGCTTGGGGCGATATTTTACGTTGGGTTTTACAAGAAAATGTGCCGGGGGAATTTCCGTATTCTTCAGGTTTATACCCTTTCAAACGTACAGGGGAAGATCCTACACGGATGTTTGCTGGAGAAGGAGGACCAGAACGAACCAATAGACGTTTCCATTACGTAAGTTTAGGAATGCCTGCAAAACGTTTGTCCACTGCTTTTGATTCTGTTACCTTATATGGGAACGATCCCGACCATCGTCCAGATATATACGGAAAAATAGGGAATGCAGGAGTCTCCATTTGCTGCTTAGATGATGCTAAGAAATTGTATTCTGGCTTTAATTTAGCAGATGCTATGACTTCGGTAAGTATGACTATTAATGGACCTGCGCCGATGTTATTAGGCTTTTTTATGAATGCAGCCATAGATCAGCAGTGTGAAATCTATATCAAAGAAAATGGTTTAGAAAAAGAGGTTAAAGCGAAAATCAAGGCAATTTATCAGCAAAAAAATAGTGAACCCCCAAAATATCAGAGTTTTTCTCGTAATGAAGGCGCAGATGAAGTAGGGTTGCCAGAAGGAAACGACGGACTCGGACTCATGCTTTTAGGGGTTACTGGAGATATGGTGCTTCCAAAACATGTGTATCAAGAAATTAAAGAAAAAACTATAGCACAGGTTCGTGGAACGGTTCAAGCCGATATTTTAAAAGAAGATCAAGCGCAAAATACCTGTATTTTCTCTACCGAATTTGCATTGCGATTAATGGGAGATGTGCAAGAATACTTTATAGAAAACAATGTTCGTAACTTCTATTCCGTATCAATTTCTGGTTACCATATTGCGGAAGCTGGCGCCAATCCTATTACCCAATTAGCATTTACTTTAGCAAACGGATTCACCTATGTGGAGTATTATTTGAGTAGAGGAATGGATATTAATAAGTTTGGGCCTAATTTATCTTTCTTCTTCTCCAATGGAGTTGACCCAGAATATGCCGTAATTGGAAGAGTAGCTCGTAAAATTTGGTCAAAAGCATTAAAAGAAAAGTATGGTGCCGATGCACGTTCACAGATGTTAAAATACCATATTCAAACTTCAGGTAGGTCTTTACATGCGCAGGAAATCGATTTCAATGATATCCGAACAACGCTTCAAGCACTGTACGCTATTTACGACAATTGTAATTCATTACATACCAATGCATACGATGAGGCAATAACCACACCTACAGAAGATTCTGTGCGTCGTGCAATGGCAATTCAGCTTATTATCAATAAAGAATTAGGCTTGGCAAAAAATGAAAATCCTATTCAAGGGAGCTTTATTATAGAAGAATTAACCGATTTGGTGGAAGAGGCTGTGTTAAAAGAATTTGACAGAATTACAGAGCGTGGAGGCGTTTTGGGAGCAATGGAAACCATGTACCAAAGATCAAAAATTCAAGAAGAAAGCTTGTATTATGAAACCTTGAAGCATACAGGAGAATACCCAATTATTGGAGTGAATACTTTTTTAAGTAGTAAAGGTTCTCCTACAGTAATTCCTTCGGAAGTAATCCGTGCAACAGAAACGGAAAAACAATTACAAATAGCTACTTTAGAAAAGCTTCATAGCATTTATAGTGAAGAATCAAAAGATGCGATTGCTAAAATACAAGCAGCAGCTATTCAGAATAAAAATGTATTTGAAGCTTTGATGGAAGCAACTAAAGTGTGTTCATTAGGACAAATAACACAAGCATTGTTTGAAGTAGGAGGGCAGTATAGAAGAAATATGTAAACTGATATACATTACAAGTATAGAATTATAAGATTTAAGCTAGGAAAAGAGGCTCTCTAAAAAGCAATCTGTACTTGTCTAAAGGAGCTTGTTGAAGTTTTTAAACAACATATAATCAAAATAATCCTTCAACAAGCTCAGGATGACGTATAGATTATACTATAGATACTTTTAGACAATTTCTTTTCTTTAAAGAGGGGCTATATATCAAGAAACCCCAATTAAAAAGAAACAATTTTTTAAGTATCTTCGTCTTCAAAATAATAGAATTGGAAAAGAAGCGAATTTTAATTACTGGAGCAGCAGGTTTCTTAGGATCTCATCTTTGCGATCGGTTTCTTGCCGAAGGCATGTATGTTATTGGAATGGATAATTTAATTACTGGCGATTTAAAAAATATAGAACATTTAAGAAGCAGTGAGTATTTTGAGTTTATCCATCATGATATAACTAAATATGTTGATATTTCTGGAACTTTAGATTTTATTTTACATTTTGCTTCTCCTGCTAGCCCCATTGACTATTTAAAAATTCCAATTCAAACATTAAAAGTAGGAGCTCTAGGAACACATAATTTATTAGGATTAGCCAAGGATAAAGAAGCTAGAATTCTGGTAGCATCGACTTCCGAAGTGTATGGAGATCCATTGGTGCACCCCCAAACAGAAGAATATTACGGAAATGTGAGTCCCGTAGGACCTCGTGGTGTTTATGATGAGGCAAAACGCTTTATGGAATCAATCACAATGGCATATCATCGTTTTCATGGAGTGGATACGCGTATTGCCCGTATTTTTAACACTTATGGACCAAGAATGCGTCTCAATGACGGACGCGTAATTCCAGCTTTTATAGGACAAGCATTGAGAGGAGAAGATTTAACCGTTTTTGGAGATGGAAGTCAGACACGCTCTTTCTGTTTTGTGAACGACCAAATAGAAGGAATTTATAAACTTTTAATGAGTACTTATCACGAGCCAGTAAATATTGGAAACCCTACTGAAATTTCTATTAAAGATTTTGCTGAAGAAATTATAAAACTTACAGGAACAGATCAAAAAATAGTATATAAGCCTTTACCTACAGACGATCCACTACAACGGCGACCAGATATTACCAAAGCAAGAGAAGTATTAGAATGGGAGCCAAAAACTTCAAGAACAGAAGGGATGAAAATTACCTATGATTATTTTAAAAATTTGCCTGAAGCAGAACTTTATAAAAAAGAACATCGCGACTTTAGGAGTCACACAAAAGGGTAATTTCATTCCTATAAAAAATTAATGCTTTTAAAGATTCAGGTAAGTATTTGCAGCCAATATTTTATACATTTTGGTATGATACCAAAAAGCCATGAATTTTTCATGAATTTGATTAAAATAATCCCTCTCAGATACATTTTAATCCCTTACAGACATGTTTACCTCCTTAATTTTATCATTGAAATCCAGTGAAGTGCAGATATCCAAACGGATCTGATGCAACTTTAAATAATGGGGTACGGTCAAAATTCCAGATTTTTATAAAAAATAGCCAGATTTTGACATTTAGTATTTGATGAAAATTAAACATATTAGCTATCTGGAATTGTTCCATTTGATATATGGAATGCACCCTTTACGATTTTTTCATTAGCCCAAGAACAGGGAATGGGCATTATGCCCCCGACCTATAAAAATATAACATACCATATGTTAAATTTTGATGCTATGAATAACGCTTTAGAGAACCACTGGATCAAAGGGTACATGTATAAAAGAGTGGTATGGATAGGTCATTGATATGCCCCTTTTTGAGCCCCAGACCGCACTTTACAAGGGAAACGGTTTCTGTCATACTGAAATGCGCCCAGACGGAGAGAAGTAAACATGAAGATCACTGAAGGTATAAACGGAGTCTTTCAAAGTAGACTAAATGTATACTTTTTTTATCCATAACGGCTACCTGGGCTGCGTTCGGACTTATTAATTTTAAATTTTACTATTCTATAAAATATAAAGTCAATAGAAAGGTGGGATATGAGAAAGAGTTACCACATATTATATATTAATGTTCCTTGGCATGTAATGGAAACATTTGAAAGAGTAATCCGTGAAGTTAAAAGGGAAAAAGAGATTCAATTCCAGATAAGCAAGGCCTATACTCTGGGGCAAGCTCTCAGCTTTATGGATGACGGTTCCATTGATTTGGTTTTTCTGGATGTTTTTATATTCCCCGCTACGGATTGGGAGGGGTTGTCAAGGAATACTTTGGTGAAGAAGTTACATGAACGTCCCCCTAGGATTGGGGTAGTAATCTTTTCGAGTTATACAGACCATTTCCATATCCGTTACATGTTCAAGAACCTTCATCCTATGGGTTTTGTAATTAAAAAAGAGATGTGTTATAAGGAGATGACCACAGCCCTATACCGTCTTATAGACAACACCCCATATTACAGCAGGACAGTCGTAGGATACCTGACCGAACAAGGAGCTAACACTTACCTGCTGGATGAAGAGAATCATCTGTTGCTATACCTGCTCTCACGCTTTTATACCATGAAAATGATCACTAAAAAAATGACACTATCCTTATCTGCTTTAGAAAAGAGGAAACGGCGCCTTAAGGATCTCTTTGGTGTGGAAAAAAGCTCAGAGCTTATTAAAAGGGCTAAAGAAGAAGGTTTTATCTAAAAAGACCATTTTCCCTTTAAATAAAATGTTAAATGCGGAAATACCGTAAAAAAATAAGGTAAATCCACCAAAGTCCACTTTTATAATCATTTACTTTTATTTGGCAGAGCCATTAGTGCGCAGATTTATAGCATTTAATACTAAATAAATACAAATGATATGAAATGGTATCAAAAACATACAGGTTTAATTACGGAGATCATCAGTTATCTGTTTATACTGCTTTTTGTTTTTGCCGGGGTCACTAAACTTATGGAAGGAGATCTTTTTTTCAATAACTTGAATAACTCCCCTATTTTATCCGGCAAAGAAACAGCTACTATACTTAGTTGGGCAGTACCTATATTGGAAATTGTAGTAGCTATTCTTATTGCGTGGCCTATGACAAGGTTAAAAGGGCTTTATAGCGCTCAAATTCTTATAATAATTTTCACCTTCTATGTATCGGGTATAGTGTTTTTTAGTCCTTATACGCCTTGTTCTTGTGGAGGAATAATAACACTGTTATCCTGGCCTGAACATTTGATTCTTGATGTGGGACTTATCTTACTGTCCATTATTGGTATAAAACTGTACAGAAAAAGGAATAAGCTTTACGCTTCCTCTGTATTTAACTGTTAACGGCAGGCTATCATAAACTGATGTAGTTCCCTTAACCTACTCACTAAGTTAAAATAGTTACCTAGCCCTTTAGGTATCACAATATTTTGTTGCAACAAAAGCAGGGAAGAAACGCCGAAAACCTGATTTTTAGAAGTAGGCATATTATTAATAATTAAAATCTTTTTAATCATGAAAAATTTAAAATTAATGTTACCGATGATGGCCTTTATCATGGCCATTGGAATGTCGTTTGCTTTTAACAACTCTGATTATCTTTTAGCTGAGGAGGTTGTTAAAATTGGAGGTACAACTTATGAGGTCAATGCCAATTGCAATGGAGAAACCTTTAATTGTAGAATTCAACTTACCGATCAGAGTGGTGATCCTATTCCTAATGAAGTATATCAAGTTTATGGACCTGATGCAACTGGGGAATATACTGTCCTTCTGAAATCAGAATCAGAAGAGCCTATTCCAGTGAGTGCTTCCTCTCTGACTCCTGTTGAATAAATAGTATGTTTAAAAACGACCGCCTTATTATCTTCTATTAAGACGGTCGTTACTTTAGTTTCTTTAGAATCATGCAATATCTTTTACTGAAAGATATTATGATCTCGGTTAATACCCATAATTTAAATTTATTAGTAAAGTCCTTATCTAATGAGGTTTTCTCTCACTTTTACTATCTTTCATTACAAATTCATACATGTTTTCTTTAGTGAAATATTTAGCTGCCGTTTCTTGGATATCATCAGGAGTTAATGAGCGTACAAAGTTTTCTCGCTCTTCTTTGTTTATAATTGGCGTGCCGTAACGATAATATTCAAATATCTCATTACTAGTAGGTTTTTGGTTTGGCTTAGCTACAAAATAGGGATATAAATTACTTTTACTAATTTCGTAGAACTCATTTTGATCTATCCCATTTTCTTTTATATCCATAATAATTTCTTGACATTCCTGTCGTAGCCAGTTTAACTCATTTTCTTTGCAAGCCAAATAAATTGCTATTTTAAAAGTTTGTAAGCTTCTGTTAAATTTAGTATATGAATAATTAATACCATAAAGTCCAGCCCTTTTTTCATATCGTAATTGATCCAATCGTGGGCGGATGAACTTGGAAAGAGCTATTAATTTTACCCGCTCTTTCCAATCCCAAAAATCTTCGATATTTTTCATCATATATGACAGTTCATAATTTACACTTCTCATAGCATAAACTGGTTGCATATCTTCTGCATAAAATTCTTTATAAAGGGGAGCTGAAGGCAAAGAGACTTCAGCGTCTTTGTTGCAGATGATATTTTCACTAACCAGTTTATTAGCTCGAACAGGAAGGTTTCCTATATATTTTTGTAATAAAGGCATTATTTGATCTTTACTATAATTGCCGCTAACTATAAAAGTAAAATTGGAAGCATTTCCAAAAATGTCTTTATATATATTATAAGCCCTTTTAGGTTTGGTTTTCTCTATGCCGTAAAATCGCATTGTTCCTTTGGGAATGAAACTTTTATCTCCTAAAAAAGCTTTTGAGATGTTCATAAAATCAGATCCAGTCAGATCGTAAGCGGGATAGAAGTATTGTTTTTTAGCTTGTTTTTTCCATTGTTTATAGATATTCTTAGTTGGGCGGAGGGGGGAAGTAAAACATAGATATATTTGTTGGAATATCTTTTCCTTGTTTTTTATATCCCCTCCAGTTATTATACCAGATGTTAAATTATTTACATAGACCCTAGCATTATCTCTTAACGCATTTGCTTGGATTAAATCTGGGGCATTAATAGCAGAGAAATAATCTCTAAGGCTGTAACAATTAGCCCCTTTACGGGTGAAACCATGTATTTTTATAGAACCTTTAGCATTTGTTGTAAGATCTTTTCTGTCCAATAGGACACGAATTCCATTGTCTAATTTTAAAACCTCTACTCCGGTATTTGGATCAATACCCATATTAGTGATTCCTAACATTGAAAGAGCATCAATTTCCTTTTCTGTTAATAAAGGCACATTTTCTTCTTTAACATCTTTTTTATGAAGTTGAACTGATCCTGTAAAAGGTGATATTGGATATTCTAAAGCTTCTTGAATCCATCTCCTCACTTCACTTTCTGTATACAACAGGGCTTTATTATCTATAGGCACTAACATGGATATGTCATCGGGGGAAGCGCTGAATTGTGTTTTTATATATTCATTAATGTGTTCTAAGGTTATTGACTTAAGTATACGCTGTATTATTTTTGATTTATTTTCAGGTAAAACTACTCCATTGACAAAATGGCTTTTAATCTGAGTATTCCAATAATCTACACTGGTTGTATCCGTCTTATTTAGATATTCTTCTATTATATTTCCTTGTACAATACTCCATTCTTCAGCGGTAAAACCGAATACTTGTACCTGATGTAAAAGTTTGACAATATCTTGAATCTTTTGTTTTTCGGTACCATTACTTTCATTAAACCCTATCTGTAAAAAGGGCTTTTCTCTTTTTTTTTGATTTACAAAAGATGAATTGATATTTTTCGCAATAAATCGACGATCAATTAATCTTCCTAAAGCATCCCATACCAAAGATGTCTGAAATGCTTTTTTAGAATATTCTTGCTTAAGATACGGATCTTGTTTTCGAAAGTCCAAAAACACTTCGACAGGCAGATCATCATTCTTTATCCATCCAGCTGGGATTCTCTCCACTATTGCAAATTTACTCTCCTGTTGTATGTATTTCTCATTACAATTGCATTTTGGGTTGGGAGAAGCAGGGACAGGGATATTAGAAAAATACGATTTTATCTTACCTTCTAAAATGGCTATGTTTTTAATATTTCCTATAATTGCCAACCCCATACGATCCGGGCGGTACCATTTATTATAAAAACCAGCTACTTCCGTCGAAGTGATATTCTCAATATCTGTGAAAAAGGTAGAGAGATCCGGAGTACATGGATATACTAAAGACTCTCTTTTTTTATTCAATAGGATCCATTCCATAAGATCGCCTGAACGATAAATTGCCTCTTGACGCAGTATCCCAGTTTCCTTTTTAACATCGTAAGAGGAAATCTCCAAATCTCCTATATCCTTGAACCATAATAACCCAGTGGATAACCCTTCAATTCCAGATGATGAAGGTACCTTCAACTGATATTCTGTGTGTATCCTTATGGTACGCCCGGCAAAATCTTTTATACCGTGCTTTTTAATTAAAGGGCTTAATTTTATGTTACTACCTGGAAAATGTTTAGTTGATCTAAAGGGTAGGTGTTCAATAAGATGTGCTACACTTTTTTGGTTAACTGATTGATTGAAAATTCCCGCCTTTACCCATAAATTCATTTCTACTTTTTCAGTGTTTGGCAATGATTTCACATAGTAGGTGAAACCATTATCTAGACGACCGTAACGTATTGCTGGATCTAATGGCAGGGAATCTATTGGATTTATATCATTACTTTGGGCGTTACCAATTATCGCCCAAACTACAATTAAAAGAAACTTAATTGAATGCTTAATTTTATTTATCATTATTGATGTTTAATGTGATTAAAACTATTTTCGACCTTGAAGTATGAATTTCAAAAGAAGTAGGAGGGGGATTAAGTAAATGTGCGAGGAGTTTTTTCTAATAACCTTCGTTTTGTCCCAAATTGGGGTTTTTAAGGCGCTCTTGTTCTGGAATTGGATACCAGATATCCGTATCCTGCCATGAGGGGTTGTCTACAAATTCTTCCAAGACATTTTTTGTGCGTTTCAGGTCTAACCAATGATGGCCATACTCACCAAAAAGCTCCTTTTTCCTCTCTTCCATGATGGTATCTAATAATGCCTCACTAGTGATTTCTGGATTTGTATCTACAATCAAATCTATTCCAGCTCTGTGCCGTATAACATCAATGTCTTTGATTGCCATATCCAATTTATTCTGACGCAATCGAGCCTCTGAACGTATAAGATATTGTTCAGCTAAGCGAAGTACTACGGAAGACTCAGAATTATTACTATTTGAGACATACTCTTTATATTTGTTAATGTAAGGATATATATCACTAGATTTCTGGTATGTCCCTACCCAATACATAAGACGTTTATCATTACCCGAAAAATCATTCACAAAATCTTGCGAAAGCACTATTTCTCCTTGTACCAATCCAAATAGAAAAGTTCGTATAACATAAGCCAAACCTTCGGCGGTTACTATTCTGGGTGTAGAACCAATGGGGTCGATTTGCCATATTGCTTCTTTACTATTTCTTAAGAACACTTTTTCCAAATCATCCAACATTTCATAATCAGAGGATTGTGCTATAATCTTACTGCTATATTCTTCTGCTTTAGACCAATCCTCGCGATAAAGACAGACCCTAGCCTTAAAAGCAAAGGCAACATTTTGAGTTACGTAAAACCGTTGCTCTTCAGGATAAATTATGTCAGTTTGTAATAGCGCAATTGCTTCATCTAAATCACTCTCAATTTGTAGCCAAACTTCCTCTGCGGAAACCCTAGGAGCTGTCGCATTTATCTCATAGTCTGTACTTAATAATAAGGGTACATCGCCATAAAAATTGGTAAGATAAAAATAAGTCCAGGCGCGTATAAATAGGGCTTGTCCTAACAAGCTATTACGAAGATCTTCTGACAGTACTGATGAATTTTTGACTCCTTCTATGAGGCTATTGGTCAAATATATCATATTATAAGCACTGCTCCAGACTCTTAGGTTATCTGTTGCATCTACACCATCTAAAGTGTTTATGTCATGTTGGTAATATGGGTCATACTTTAAACTAGCAATCCTAGGTTCGATTAGGTTTCCAGACATTCCCATATGAGTACTTGCCGCTCCTGTGAAAAAAGAAGGGCTTAACTCATTATATATTCCCTGCATTGCAGCGAGTGCAGTTGATTCATCAGAAAATACATTCTCATTTACTATTTGGAAGTTTGGTGTATCTATTTCTACATAATCCTCACATGAGGAATTTACAATTAGACAGATTATAACAAAGATTATGGTGCTTTTTTTCATGATTTCTTTATTAAAATATAATTTGTATACCACTGGTTATTGTCCTTAATGGGGGTATGGTTAAGGAGGAAGGGTTTGCTTCTAAATTTAATCCTGCGTATGAGCTAATAGTGAACACGTTTTGCGCAGAAACAAAAATTCGGAAAGTATCAATACCTATACCTTCCATCAAATATGAAGGGATGTCATAACTTAAAGACAAGGTTTTTAAGCGTAAAAAGGAGGAGTCAACCCATCCATAATCACTGCTTTGTGCTCTTAAATATGAACTATAAAAAGCAGTAGAATCTTCTATGTATAAAGTCCCATCTTCCCAGGCGGTATAATCTTCAATTGCACGATTATAATACCCTCCAGAATACCCTGGAGCACTTGTGGAAAACATGGTGCTTTTAATTGATTTTTGTTTTATAAAATCTAATAAAAAACTACACTGAAAACCTTTGAAAGAGAAACTATTATTAATACCTCCATAATACTGTCTTCCCGCATTTTTAATCACAACCCTATCCTCAAAATCGTAATTTCCATCTTCATTTACATCCCTAACCTTATGAAATCCTGTCTGTGAATCTATTCCATCATATTGATAACGAAATACAATATCTAAAGGGTGACCCACCTTATATATCCTAGCGTATGAAGTTTGTTCTATCCCTGGAAAACTAATTAACTCATTTTTGGGATAGCTGATATTAAATGAAGTTTGCCAGCGAAAGTTTTTAGATTGTATATTTATTGTTGACATTTCAATCTCCCAGCCCGTGTTTTCAACCGTGGCAGGTAAATTAGCTTGTACAGTAGTAAAGCCTGTCATTGCTGGAAGTGGATAACCGACTAGTTGATTCGATGAACGATTTCGATACCAACTTACACCAAGATTTATTCGGTCATTTAGAAATCCTAATTGGAATGCGCCTTCCAATTTTTTGTTCTCCTCCCAGGCAAAGTTTGCATTAAATAAACCAGTGGGGTATAGCCCTCCTGGAGCAGAAGTAGATTCATATGAATCCAAATATTGATAATCTCCGATTTGGTCATTACCAGTAGTCCCATAACTTCCTCTGAGTTTTCCAAAACTTAAGAATGGAATATTATTGTTTATAAAGGGTTCTTCGGTAAATATCCAGGCTAATCCTGCTGCCCAGAAATTGGAAAATCGCTTATCTGGTCCAAAACGTGAAGAACCATCTCTTCTACCAGTTAGGTTAATAAAATATTTATGGTTCCAATTATATCCTAAACGTCCAAATAGTGCATGATATTTATATTCATTAAATCTTCCTCCTAGGTTGTAATAGGTATTTGCAGAGTTCACATCTTTAATTAAGGATTCAGATACAAATCCTTCTCCACGAATACCCAACCCATCACTTTCATTTTTTTGAAAAGTGGTACCTGCCAAGGCGTCTATAGTACCTTTACCTAAGGAACGTCTATAGGTTATTTGTGGCTCAATATTCCATGTCAATCTTTTTTGAAAACCTTTACGAATTTCATGTTCTGTATTTTGCCTTTCTGCGGGTGGAACTCTATAATTTAAACTTTTACCAAGGGACTCTCGGGTATTTCGAGTATAACCAAAGCTACTTTTTATTGAAAGCCCTGGTAGTATTTCATATGATAACATGAGGTTTGATATTAAATTATGAATTTCCCCATTTACAGTAGTATACTTTCCAGCTAATGGATTGTCTTTATTGAGTAAACTCCATTCTTCCCAATGTAAGCTACCATCTTCATTGTATAGAGGTGGGGCATTGGGAGGAAGTAAATATGCACTTTCAACAATTTTATTAACTGAGTATGATTCACTTTGATCCGTCCCGTAATTCAAGACCAAATCAATTTTAAATTTTTCATTTGTGGATCGATGGTTTACTGTTAGCCCTGCTGTTGCTTTTTTATAATCTAAACTCACTGGAAATACATTTCCCTGTTTACTAAATGATCCATTTAATCTAAAAGCTGTATTAGCATTCCCTCCAGAAACGGAAAGATTCATGTTCATTAAGGGGGCCATCCCGCCGAGTAATTCTTCCTGCCAGTCCGTATAACGATTTGTATCCCATAGTGCTATATCTGGAGCTCTATTGGCATCCACTTCTAAGTCAGCATTTGCAATTGCAACCTCTCTAAGTTTGACATATTGCTCCGTATTCAGCAAATTCATCTTTCTACCTACTTGACTAAAACCAGAATACCATCTAGCCTCTATTTGAGTCTTTTGTTCATAGCCTTGACCTTTACGTGTAGTGATAAGAACAACTCCATTAGCTCCCCTTGAACCGTAAATAGCGGTGGCGTCAGCATCTTTTAGCACTTCAATACTTTCAATATTGGAAAGGTTTAAGGTGCTTAAGGGATCTATATTCCCTGGAAGTACATTTTCTGGAAATCCCATTCCAGATTCGATGGGAGTTGAATTAATAGGCATACCATCAATAATATATAGGGGGTAATTACCTTCCTTCCTCAGACTATTAGTTCCCCGAATTCGTATAACTGGGGCGCTTCCAGGCATGCCATCCTGTTGTGAAATTTCAACCCCGGCCATCCGGCCTTGCAATGCCTCTATAGGACTTACAATTGGTTGCAACTCTATATCCTCTGAGGTTACTTTTGCTATATTTCCTGTCCTTTCCCGCTCCTTTACAGAATAATATCCTGCATTGACCGTCACCGCTCCAAGATCAGTCACATCTTCCTCTAATACAAGGGAAAGTTCCTCCGAGCTTCCCACTATAACCTCTAGTTTCTTAAATCCGATATAGCTTAATACCAAAACATCGGTAGGAGTGGCCTCCAGATAAAAGACACCCTCATTGTTTGTAAAAGTTCCGGTTGAAGTGCCTTTTATACGAACCGAAGCTCCCTGAACCGGAGTTCCGACCGAATCAGTAACCACTCCCTTAATCCGATGTTGATAAACAGCTAAATCAAAAAAATTAACACCCCTAGTATTCCCAAACAAGGAATACGTTCCAATAGAAAAGATAAGCAGGGCATATAATAGTGTACACTTATCTCTTATAATATATCTTTTTTGCATAATTTTTAGTTGTTGTAATAAAACTTCGGTTTTGTTAGAATAGACCCTTTATCTTCTCTATATTTCTAAAAGGGTCTTTTTGAAATTCACGCTTACCCTTACGCATAGATATGCCTATAGCCATTACCTACAATAAAATTATCGGTAAGACAGGTTCTATGGTAAGAACAGCCTTAAGGTCTAAACCATCGTTTCGTTACATGGCCGGATGCCATGATCATGTGTAGTCGTTAATTATGAGAGAAAAAAGTATTGAAGTACCGAGGCATCCGCATCGCTTAGCCACTTATTATTGATAATAAGTTTTGGCAAGAGACTACTGAGCCTAAATTATATCGTCACTCCCATAACAATAATGTCCTAAATTGGGCATTTTGGTTTTTTAGGAAATAGAATAAAATACACCGTAAACGCAACATTATACTGCGCCTTGATAATCAAGTTTTTTGGTTGGTGCTTCATCCTATTTTTTATCTAATTGCAACAATCCAATTAAAATGAAGAAACCAATGCTAAGAATAGTTGAGAAGCCTAATGTATAAAAACGAATGGGCGTGAAACTCAACTTAACGGATTGGGGTACTGGTATACCGTGCAACGATAAGAGAGCCCACGCCCGGGTCGTGAGCAAATTTACTTATCATCTCATTGCATAAAAATTACCAGTTTTCAATCCGAGACTCAAAGCAATTGCTTCTAATATTTTCTTATTTGAAGAATTGCAAATATACTATTCATTCCATCCTTCTAAGGCATTAGAATGAAGATTAATTTTGACTAAAGTATTAAAAAAAATGCTTTGTTACAAGTTCTTGTAACAAAATTTTAAAAAATAATTAGTGATTTTGTTGAAAGATGTGCCGATAAATGAGTAATCTAGATAAAAAGCGACAATTAATATTTGGAAGGAACTTGCTTCGAATAAGAAAAGAGAAAGGGCTATCCCAAGATGATTTAGCTACTAGATGTAGAGTCACTAAAGGAAATATAAGTGTTATTGAAAATGGAGAGAGGAATTTTCAATTTACAACTTTATTGGCATTGGCTAAGGCATTAGAAGTTCAACCTAAGGAATTATTAGATGTCGACTTTGAGTTAGATAAAGATGATACTATCTGAAATATAAATATATTCAATTGACAAGAGAAAGTTAGTTAGTCCTTAGTGATTAGCTTTTTTGTTTTTATGAAGTTATGACTTTCCGTAATTTGGGTTTCAATATTTCATGGACTATCCTATTTTAAGCATTCTTAAGTTGTAGTTTGAACGTTTTTTCATCGATAAAAAAGATGAATAGCAAGAGTTATTTAGGAGGCTATTGTTAAAAAGTAAAAGCACAACCATAGAAGAAGCTAAAGAACAAAGAACGTAGCGTTTTAGCTTTTGTAAAAAACAAATAAACTTTTCATTCATAAATTATGTTTTTGCCTCTACTGAATGTACCTTTGGAACTTTAATACAAAGACTATTAAATTCAGTAAAAATGAACATCCTTATACTCGGTTCTGGCGGTAGAGAACATACATTCGCATGGAAAATTGCGCAAAGCAATAAACTAACTAATCTTTTTGTGGCTCCAGGTAATGCTGGAACCGCTAAAATAGCTACCAATGTGGAAATTTCGGTAACCGATTTTCCTGCTATTAAAAAATTAGTGCTGGCGGAGAATATTGAAATGGTAGTAGTAGGGCCAGAAGATCCATTAGTACAAGGGGTTCATGACTTTTTCTTGAAAGATGATGAATTAAAAAATATTCCTGTAATAGGGCCAGAAAAAAAAGGAGCTATTCTAGAAGGAAGCAAAGAGTTTGCTAAAGAATTTATGGCGCGCCATAATGTACCTACTGCAGCTTATCAAAGTTTTACTACCGAGAGTTTAGAAGCAGGATATGCTTTCTTAGAAACTTTAAATCCGCCGTATGTTTTAAAAGCAGATGGATTAGCCGCTGGGAAAGGGGTTTTAATTTTAGACGATATAGAAGAAGCAAAAGCAGAACTTAAAAGCATGTTGGTAGATGCTAAATTCGGAAATGCTAGTGCTAAAGTGGTTATAGAAGAATTTTTAAGTGGGATAGAGCTTAGTGTTTTTGTTTTAACAGACGGTAAGAATTATATAACACTTCCTACAGCAAAAGATTATAAGCGTATAGGGGAAGGAGATACTGGTTTAAACACGGGGGGAATGGGAGCAATCTCACCAGTGCCGTTTGCAGATGCTACCTTTATGCAAAAGATAGAAGACCGTATTGTAAAACCTACTATTGAAGGTTTTCAAAAAGACGAAATTCCGTACAAAGGTTTTGTATTTATCGGACTCATAAAAGTAGGGGAGGAACCCTATGTTATTGAGTATAATGTACGTATGGGAGATCCAGAAACCGAGGTGGTTTTACCTCGTGTAAAGAATGACATGGTGGAGCTTCTACAGGCTACAGCAAATGGAACTTTAAATACTATTAAGTTAGATTTAGACGATAGAACTGCAACTACAATTGTAGCAGTTTCTGGTGGATATCCTGAAGCATACGAAAAAGGAAAAGTAATTACAGGTTTTGAAAATGTTGAAGATTCAATAGTTTTTCATGCAGGAACTCAGTTGAAGGATGATGAGGTTGTTTCGTCTGGCGGGCGTGTGTTGGCTGTAACTTCTTTCGGAAATGATTTTAAAGAAGCCTTGAAAACTTCTTACAAAAGCATGGAGAAAATAGCTTTCGATAAAATGAACTACAGAAAAGACTTAGGTTTCGATTTATAATTGTATTTTTCAGTTAGAATATGGTAATGTTTATCATTATAGTCCGATAAAAATGGGTATAAATACTGAAAAGTATACTAATTTTAAGGATTATAAGACATTTATAGGAATCCCTCTGTTATATAAAAAATAGAAACGGAAAGCATAATTTAAAAAGTGGTTCTCTATGAGCTAAAGATTTTATGGTAATTACAATATAGTCTTTCCTTTTTTTTCTTACAGCGAAGTGGTCTTGTATCTTTGTCTAGACATTACAGAATGTTTATATGAAACTGAAAGATTTAATGGTATTACCTAAATTTAAAATATATAAAACCAAAAAAGAGTATTCCATTCAGAAATGGGTGCTCTTTTTTTTGTTGCTATTTACTATACAATTTTCCTTTGCGTCCTATATTCTAATCCCAATGGATGTAGAAACTCAAAAAAATCATTTAAAAGCCTACGGAATAACCTATTGGGTATTGGCAAAAAATGAAAAAGTAAATTGGCTACTAAATTATCGTGGAGGTTCTTTTTTACTAAAGGATTCAGAAGAAATAAGAAAAGAATGTCAAATTCGAGGGGTTTCTTTTGAAGTTCTTTCTGATGCTAAAACAGCGCAAATTTTAGATGAAATTAGTAGTCCCTCTAAAAACCAAGAGGCGGTTATTCTAGAAAAAGCCCCTAAAATTGCAGTATATTCCCCAAAAGGGAGTCAGCCATGGGATGATGCCGTAACAATGGTACTTACCTATGCAGAAATTCCTTATGATGTTGTTTATGACACAGAGGTACTTGAAGGGGAGCTTTTGCTGTATGATTGGTTGCATTTACACCATGAAGATTTTACTGGACAGTTTGGGAAATTTTATGGTGCTTACCGCGCTACACCTTGGTATATTAACGACAAAAAAGAAGCTGAAGCCTTGGCTACTAAGCTAGGTTATGAAAAAGTTTCTAAAGAAAAATTGGCGGTAGCTACCAGTATAAGCGATTATGTTATTGGGGGAGGCTTTATGTTTGCAATGTGTTCTGCTACCGATAGTTTTGATATTGCTTTGGCAGCTTCAGATACCGATATTTGTGAACCTATGTTTGATGGCGACCCTTCCGCACCAAATTATCAATCGCATCTCGATTTTTCTAAAACCTTTGCTTTTCGAGATTTTATCTTGGAAAGAAATCCTTTGGAATACGAGTTTTCATCAATTGATATGACCGCAAAAAGAAAAACTGTTCAGAAGGAAACAGACTATTTTACATTGATGGAGTTTTCAGCAAAATGGGATCCTATTCCTACCATGCTTTGTCAAAATCATACCGCGCTGGTAAAAGGTTTTATGGGGCAAACTACTGCTTATGACCCAAATACAATCCGTTCTACAGTTTTAACTTTAGCAGAAAATAAGGTAAATGGAGAGGCTCGTTACATTCATGGAATAAAAGGAAAAGGCTTTTTTACTTTCTATGGAGGTCATGATCCAGAAGATTATCAACATAGAGTAGGAGACCCTAAGACGGAATTGGAATTACATCCCAACTCTCCTGGTTACCGACTTATTTTAAACAATGTTTTGTTTCCAGCAGCAAAAAAGAAAAAGCAAAAAACATAATTATCTACTTCATGATTTTTTTACAAACTGAAATAAAATTGAAAGCTAGAAAAAGAGGTTTTCATATTATTACTGATGAGGTTTTACAGGCAATTCCAGACATAAAAAAAGTTAATATCGGACAATTACAGGTGTTTATAAAACATACGTCTGCTAGTTTAACTATAAATGAAAATGCCGATCCTTCCGTACGGACAGATTTTGAAAGTCATATTAATAAAATGGTGCCAGAAAATGCACCTTATTATATCCATACTTATGAGGGTGCCGATGATATGCCAGCACATATAAAAGCATCTTTAATGGGAGCTTCTGTACAAATTCCTATTTCTAATGGACGCTTAAACCTCGGTATTTGGCAAGGAATTTATTTATGCGAACATCGAGATTTTGGCGGCTCAAGATCTGTGGTCATTACTGCTTTCGGAAATTAATCCCTCATAGAGGGTTCAATTGACCGACGTTTTGCGTTGAAATGATTTTTTTTTTTGAATACCTCATGAGGCTAGCCCTTAGGTAGTTGATTTTGAATTTTTTGTTTGGCAACAATTAACTTATCTAAAATATACTCAACACCATTCTCATCATTACTTTTTGTTTGATAATTGGCAGCCTTTGTTACATTTGGATGTGCGTTTTCCATAGAAAAACTAAAATCAGCAAGTGCCAACATCTCAAGGTCGTTGTTGTAATCTCCAAAAACCATCGTTTCTGCCTTTGAAATTCCTAATCTATCTTGAAGCATTTTTAATGCATATCCTTTATTTGCATTTGGATGGGATAAATCTAACCAGTTTTTCCCAGATACTTTTACTTGTAAATTGTTTTCCAAATGTTTTACAGATGGGTAAATATGATCTTCAGAACTTTCAAAATGATATACTGCAATCTTTACAAAATCATCTTTGCTAACTTTTGTTAAATCATCTACTACTTCATAAGCAGCGTAATATTCGTTAAATAACTTTGTAAAAGTAGCATCTTTGGTTTCAATATAAGACGATTTCTTTCCGCATAAAACAACAAATACATCTTCAATTCCTCTTAAAAGCTCAATAATTTCATTGGTACTTTCTTCGGGTAAATTGGTAACCAATAATTCTTCGGTACCTTGTTTTGCAATTCCTCCATTTTCAGCAATAATAGTAATATCGTCAACAATAGAATTTAATTTATTAGTAATGCTATTATATTGTCTTCCGCTTGCGGCAACAAAATGGATGTCGTTTTCTTTAAATTTCTTAAATAAATCAAAAAAGGTGTTGCTAACCTCCCCTTTGCTATTTAAAAGAGTTCCATCCATGTCTGTTACTACTAATCTTACTTTAGATAAATCCATATGCTATAATTATAAGATGCAAAAATAGGGTTTCTTGTCCAACTGTAAGTTAATAGTTTGTTAGGAATTATATTTTCTCTGTAAATATGTATTTCATCGGTAAAAATTGCTTTATAAAGGTATTTGTCCTATATTCATAGGATTATAATCTAAAACCAGCTATTATGAAAAAAGCCCATTTTTTAGCAAGTATTATTTTAGTAAATGTAATTCTTGTATCATGCTCAAAAGAAGAAACTTATGTTGAAGACGAATTAAATGCCGTGTATGCTACAACTTCTTCAGCCAATAAGTATTCTGAATTAATACAAGATAGGAGTGTAAATTTAGATTTGAGCGTAAATGATTTTGCATTCTATGACGATTTATCTCGTGCAGTTGCGCCCTCTGAGTGTAGTACAACAGATTTTGATGCGGCAATTAATGAAACTATAGCAGAAAATCTAGATCAATTAGGAGCGGAATTCTATAGTGTTTATAGCGATATTAATTTTTATATGTCATTGGTAGATACAAGTCCTCAATATTTTGGAGAGAATGGGAGGTATACAAACTTGATGAAAAAACGAGTAAGAGAAAATGAGAAATTTTGGGATATGCCTAATGAGGTAGCAGTAAAAGGGCAGCATAACAGTAATTTTGAAAACGAAAGTTTGCTGAGAGAAACACTCCCTTTTCTATATGGACCTACCGCAGATATAGATGCGTTAATTGCTGAGATTTCTGCTATTAATGAAGAAAGTACTTTTTTAATAGAAAATCCTTTTGTTTCTTTTGATGGTTTTGCAATCAATATTGATAACTTCTTTGGTAAAGGACAAGGAGATATAATTGTTATTAGTGACGGAATAGTTTCTGTTATGGAAAAGGCAGGAATAGATGCTGATATAGTATGGACTGGAATTTTAGCACACGAGTGGGGGCACCAAATCCAATTTAATAATACTTGGGGCTATCCAACAGAAGCAGGAAATATACCAGAGGCTACCCGTTCAACAGAATTAGAAGCCGATTTCTTTGCTGCTTATTTTATGACACATAAAAGAGGAGCTACATACAATTGGAAGCGTGTAGAAGCGTTTTTTGACTTATTTTTTAACATCGGAGATTGTGGTTTTGAAGCAGATGGTCATCATGGTACTCCTTTGCAAAGAATGGATGCCGCTCACCGTGGATACTTACTTGCGCAGAGTGCTCAAAAAAAGGGACATATTTTAAGCCCAGAAGCAGTTCATAATGCTTTTGTAGCTGAGTTGCCAACTATTGTAGAGTAATGTATGCATATTTAGTTTACGTATGAACTCAGTACAGCATTAGTTTAAAGGAATTTTATATGCCTTGTTGAAGAAAATTAAACATAAAAAAATCCAGTCTTTTCAAAGACTGGATTTTTTATAATAAGCGGAAAAATATGTTGTTAAACGTTTACTTTACTTTTTCAACAATTGCTTTGAAAGCCTCTGGGTGGTTCATAGCTAAATCGGCTAAAACCTTACGGTTAAGTTCGATATCGTTAGCTTTTACTTTCCCCATAAACTGAGAATAAGACATTCCGTGTAATCTAGCACCCGCATTAATACGAGTAATCCACAAAGCGCGGAAAGTTCTTTTCTTATTTCTACGGTCTCTGTATGAGTAAGACATTGCTTTCTCAACCGCATTCTTGGCAACCGTCCAAACGTTTTTACGTCTACCGTAGTAGCCTTTTGCTTGCTTCAACACTTTTTTTCTTCGTGCTCTTGAAGCTACTGAATTTACTGATCTTGGCATAATTTTTAATTTTTTGTAGCAGGCGATTCTATAATTCGGAATATAAATTCAGAATTCAGAATTCTTTTAAAAGCCTAACTCCAGGGTTAAACAATTTTAATTGAACCGAAAGAACAATTTACTTTAAACGTAATTGTTCTTTGATATTATTCTCATCTGCTTTATCTACTAAACCAGAATGAGTTAATGCAAGCTTACGCTTTTTAGACTTCTTTGTTAAGATGTGACTTTTAAAAGCGTGCTTTCTTTTAATTTTACCTGTACCTGTAAGCTTAAAACGCTTCTTAGCACTGGATTTAGTTTTCATTTTAGGCATAATCCTAATATTTATTTAATTGTTCCGCTTATTATTTTTTTTATTCCTTTGGAAAGTATAAAACTTTTACCTTATTTGGTTTTCTTAGGAGCAATGAACATAGTCATACGTTTCCCTTCCAATTTAGGCATTTGTTCTACTTTTCCAATATCTTCTAATTCTGATGCTAACTTAAGCAACAAAATTTCTCCTTTATCCTTATAAACAATAGAACGTCCTTTAAAGAATACATAAGCCTTTAATTTGGCTCCTTCTTTTAAGAATTTCTCTGCGTGTTTCTTTTTGAAATCGTAATCATGGTCGTCTGTATTCGGACCAAAACGAATTTCTTTTACAACCACTTTAGAGGCTTTCGCCTTCATTACCTTTTCTCTCTTTTTTTGTTCGTATAAGAACTTTTTATAGTCCATTATTTTACAAACAGGAGGCTTGGCATTTGGTGAAATCTCAACAAGATCCAAACCTAATTCCTCAGCTTTTACTAAAGCATCTTTGGTTGGATATACACCCATTTCAATATTATCGCCTACCAATCTTACTTCTGGTACACGAATCTCTCTATTGGTTCTGTGCGGATTTTTAATCTCTCTTCTTTGAGCGTTTCTGTTAAATCTTTTAATTGCTATGGCTTATAATTTTTAATTAAACTTTATTTTAAAACTTCTTTAATGTACGATTGATTTCTGAATTTATCAAATCTGAGAACTCATTTATTGTTATAGTACCTATGTCGCCCTCACCATGTTTCCTTACAGAAACCGTACCGTCTTTCTCTTCTTGCTCGCCTATAATTAGCATATACGGAGTTTTTTGCATTTCTGCATCTCGTATTTTCTTGCCAATTGTTTCGTTTCTATTATCTACAAGGGCGCGAATTTCGGCATTTTCCAATAAATTTAAAACTTTTTCGGCATATTTTTCATATTTCTCACTGATAGACAATATAATAGCCTGCTCAGGCATTAGCCACAGAGGGAAGTTCCCTGCTGTGTGCTCTAATAAAATTGCAATAAAACGTTCCAAACTTCCAAAAGGCGCTCGATGTATCATTACAGGTCTGTGTAATTTGTCATCACTTCCTTTGTAATTAAGGTCAAAACGCTCTGGTAAATTATAATCTACTTGTATAGTTCCTAGCTGCCAGCTTCTACCTAAAGCATCTTTCACCATAAAATCTAACTTCGGACCATAAAAGGCAGCTTCTCCAGTTTCTATTACATAATTAAGCTCTTTTTCATTAGCGGCATTAATAATAGCAGTTTCCGCTTTTTCCCAATTCTCATCGCTACCAATATATTTTTCTGGATTTTCTGGATCGCGTAAAGATACTTGTGCAGTAAAGTTTTCAAATCCTAAAGAACCAAATACATAAAGTACTAAATCGATTACCTTCTTGAACTCTTCGTCTAATTGGTCTGGTGTACAAAATATATGCGCATCATCTTGAGTAAAACCACGAACGCGAGTTAAACCATGTAGTTCTCCACTTTGTTCATATCTATATACGGTACCAAATTCTGCATAACGCTTTGGTAGTTCTTTATAACTCCAAGGTCTACTATTATATATTTCGCAATGATGCGGACAGTTCATAGGTTTCAACAAAAACTCTTCATCCATTTTAGGAGTTCGAATAGGCTGGAAGCTGTCTTCTCCATATTTAGCATAATGGCCAGAAGTAACATATAATTCTTTCTGTCCAATATGTGGAGAAACTACTTGTTCGTATCCAGCTTTCTTTTGTGCTTTTTTCAAAAAGTTCTCTAAGCGTTCCCTTAGTGCAGCACCTTTAGGAAGCCATAATGGCAATCCTTGCCCTACTTTTTGCGAAAAAGTAAATAGCTCAAGCTCCTTCCCAAGCTTTCTATGATCTCTCTTTTTTGCTTCTTCTAAAAGTTCTAAATATTCTTTTAGTTCTTTTTGCTTCGGAAACGAGATCCCATAGATACGTGTAAGTTGTGGTTTGTTTTCATCACCTCTCCAATAAGCTCCAGCAACCGACAATAATTTTACAGCCTTTACTATTCCAGTATTTGGGATATGGCCACCACGACATAAATCGGTAAACGTATCATGGTCGCAAAAAGTAATGGTTCCGTCTTCAAGGTTTTCTATTAGTTCAACCTTAAATTCATTTCCTTGCTTTTTATAAAAGTCTAAAGCCTCTGTTTTAGTAACAGCACGCATTTTATAATCGTGTTTTCCACGAGCTATTTCAAGCATTTTAGCTTCAATAGTAGGAAAATCTTTTTCGGAAATACTTTGTTCCCCTAAATCAACATCGTAATAAAACCCGTTATCTATAGAAGGTCCAATAGTAAGTTTTACTCCAGGATAAAGTTCCTCAAGCGCCTGCGCCATAATATGAGAAGTAGAATGCCAAAAAGACTGTTTCCCTTCGTCATCATTCCATGTATATAATATAAGACTCCCATCGGTGGTTAAAGGGGTAACCGTTTCAATTTTTGTACCATTAAAACTAGCCGAAATAACATTGCGGGCTAGGCCTTCGCTAATGCTTTTGGCAACATCCATTGGAGTTGTGTTTTTTTCAAACTCCTTAACCGATCCATCGGGTAAAGTAATCTTAATCATTATATATGTTGTTTTTCAGTTTGCAAAGATAAGTCGAAGTCTTCACGCATACAACACTATATATAAGTATGTTTATTTTTTAATAATTGAAAGATTGAAGAAGTCAGGAGTCCGAAGACCGAAGTCGGAAGTAAAAGGGAAGACAAGAATAAAGAGAAGAGCATATAGATTTTGCATTCTTTATAGAATTTGTAGTTTGCCATTAACCATTAACCATTAACCATTAACCATTAACCATTAACTAAAAACCATAAACTTACTGCAAACTGAAGACTGTCTACTGAATAACAATCAACTCTTTGTACTAAATACTAAGTACTAAGTACTTTTTTTACTGCTTAACCTCCGAGTTCTAAGGCAGTTAAGAAATAGTTTTAAAAATACTTAAAAAAAGGTTTGGATAATGGTTAAATAAGTTTCTATATTTGCACC
>Ga0208029_1000227_pt1 | contig 38611 bp, 31 predicted proteins | sample MalvireepMed_s12_FD_184242 | JGI IMG/M metagenome (GOLD analysis project Ga0208029, IMG submission 184242) | Marine viral communities from the Global Malaspina Expedition - Malaspina viral metaG DeepMed_s12 (SPAdes) (version 2) | ecosystem: Environmental > Aquatic > Marine > Oceanic | place... | reverse complement strand
ATTTTGAAAGTGGTAAATTTAGCGTGTCCCAATTGGAGCGATTGCATAAGATCAGTAATCGTTCAATCTATCGTTGGATTTATAAATATTCCCCTTCAAGTTCAGGTGTCATTTTACACATTTTTAAATCTTCAAATTGACACATTTTCAAATTAGCACATTCAAAACTTTGCCCCTCTGAACCTTTGAACCTAAGTTGAAAAAACAGAATAGCCCAGAAACCAGAAAATTTCATTTATTCAACAATTCCATATTTAAAAATTGAAAGATTGAAGGATTGAAGAAGACTGAAGTCAGAAGTCAGAAGTCCGAAGATTTCATTTATTACACATTTAAAAATTGAAAGATTGAAAAATTGAAGGATTGAAGGATTGAAGAAGTCAGGAGTCAGGAGTCGGGAGTACGAAGGTGTCATTTTACACATTTTTAAATCTTCAAATTGACACATTTTCAAATTAGCACATTCAAAACTTTGCCCCTCTGAACCTTTGCCCCTCTGAACCTTTGAACCTTTGCAACGCAACCTTAAAGTTGAAAACTGCCTACTACAAACTGAACACTCCTCCCCCATTAACGTTTCCGATTCCTTCTATTTTTTCGCCACACAAAGTAAAATACAATTAAAAGTATAGGAATAAGAATGTAGATAATTACTTCCGACCACGATTGTAAGTCTAAAGGTTCGTTATTGCCTGGTTTCGGAATTCCGTCGGGCGATTGTAATAAAAGCGATGTGATGTATACAAAATTCATCTTCGGGTTGATTTAAGGTTATTGTTATAAGTTACAATTAATCTTATAGAAAAGTAGGGTGTTTTACATCATTTTAACCTTTATTTAGTAGTCTCTGTGTATACTAATAAGTCATTTTAAACGCTATAATTGGAAGTAGTTTCTATATTTGCATAACTAAATAGCAAAACATTATACGCTACTTTAGTTCATATTAATTTGCTTTCAAAATAATACGTGTGAAGAAAATAAATAAAATCTGTTGTATCGGAGCTGGATATGTTGGCGGACCAACTATGTCGGTTATAGCCCATAAATGTCCAGAAATTAAAGTTACAGTGGTAGATATCAATGCGAATAGAATAAAAGCATGGAACGATGAAAATCTAGATAAGCTCCCCGTTTACGAACCAGGATTAAAAGAAATTATAGCCGAGACCCGCAATAAAAATCTATTCTTTTCTACTGAAGTTGATAAAGCTATTGATGAGGCAGAAATGATTTTTATATCGGTAAATACGCCTACCAAAACCTACGGAAAAGGAAAAGGACAGGCAGCCGATTTAAAGTTTATTGAGCTTTGTGCACGTAATATTGCTAAGGTTGCTAAAGATGATAAAATTGTGGTAGAAAAATCTACCCTTCCTGTAAGAACAGCGCAGGCTATTAAAAATATCCTTGACAATACTGGTAACCATGTAAATTTTGAGATTCTTTCTAATCCAGAATTTCTAGCAGAAGGAACCGCTATAAACGATCTTCTGCATGCAGATAGAGTACTAATTGGTGGCGATGAAACTCCTGAAGGGGAAGCAGCTAAAGAAGCTTTGAGTGCTATTTATGAACATTGGCTTCCTAAGGAAAACATCTTAAAAACAAACATCTGGTCGTCGGAACTCTCAAAATTGGTTGCAAATGCCTTTTTAGCGCAACGTATTTCGTCTATCAATTCTATTTCTGCCTTGTGTGAAAAAACCGACGCCAATGTGCAAGAAGTTTCTAAAGCTATTGGTTTAGATAGTCGGATTGGTTCTAAATTTTTAAATGCTTCTGTTGGGTTTGGAGGCTCTTGCTTTCAAAAAGACATCTTAAACCTTGTATATATTGCCAAAAGCTATGGCTTGCATGAAGTGGCAGATTATTGGGAACAGGTAATTATTATGAACGATTATCAGAAATCTAGATTTGCCAATAATATTATTAGTACTCTTTATAATACTGTTTCTGGTAAAAAAATTGTTTTCTACGGATGGGCATTTAAAAAAGATACTAATGATACCCGTGAATCGGCCGCTATTTATGTTGCCGATGCCCTTTTAGAAGAGCAAGCAGAAATTGTAATTTACGATCCTAAAGTTTCTGAAGAGCGAATTTATGCCGATTTAGATTATTTAAATACCCGTTCTGAAGAGGAAAACAGAAAACTCGTTACCGTTGTAAAAGACCCTATAGAAGCGTCTAAAGATGCACATGCTATTGCCGTTTTAACAGAATGGGATGAGTTTAAAGCCTACAATTGGGAAACTATTTTTAAGCAAATGCTTAAACCTGCTTTTGTTTTTGACGGAAGGAGAATTCTAGATAAAGAAAAAATAAATAGCATAGGTTTTAACTATTATAGAATAGGAGAAAACGCCTAAAGCTAATTTTTATAAACTTAAAAATCCTGATAAGGCTATTTTAATAGCTTTATCAGGATTTTTTTATACTAAACACTATAAATAACACGCTGACTTTCAATAACTATCATTTTTTCTTACATTTTTTTTGCTTCAACTGTAACATTCTTCAAGTAATCTTATCTTTATTACAAACAATCCTTAAAAGGATAAAAAACTCACTAGTGAGAAACGAATAACTTTTTGAGCCAACAAGAATTACATATTGACCAGCTATTAGCATTATGCGCAGAAGGAAAACAATCTGCTCAACTATCGCTTTACAATCGCTATTACAAAGCAATGTACAACACGGCGTTTCGCATTGTAAAAGATAGTTTTGAAGCCGAAGATATTATGCAGGAATCGTTTTTAAACGCGTTTACGAAACTGGATACTTTTAAAGGCGAAGTAACTTTTGGAGCATGGTTAAAACGTATTGTTATTAACAACAGTATTCATCATTATAGAAAGCAGCAAAAACAAAATAATGTTGCCTTAGATGATGTAATCTATAGGGTTGAAGATGATAATGGAATTAATTCTGATCATGAGTTGACCAATATAAAGGCTCAAAAAGTGTTGCAAACCATGAGTATGTTGAAGGATAATTACAGAGTTGCTTTGACCCTTCATTTAATAGAAGGATACGACTATGACGAAATAGGAACCATTATGGAGTTAAGCTATGCAAATTGTAGGACTACAATTTCTAGAGCGAAGGAGAGTTTAAGAAAAAAATTACAAGCTGAAGTTTATGAAACAGAATAATAACATAGATAACTTGTTTGAAAATTTAAAAGACGAGTGGGATATTGAAACTCCACAAGAAGGACATGAAAATCGTTTTTTAGAGAAGTTGCAAACGCAAAAAAAAGTGGTTTCCATCCATAAAAAGAAGTCGAATAACTTTCCATGGAAATTACTCACTGTTGCTGCCTCTATTGCTGTTTTATTTATTGTTGGGTTTCAGTTTCTAAATACTGAAAGTGTAATAGAACAACAAGTAGCCGAAGAACCTACACAAATTGAAAAGACCGAGTTCTATTTTGCCTCTTTAATTAATGAAGAAGTTGAAAAGATTAAGGCAGAATCAACACCAGAAACTAAGCAAATTATTGCAGATGCTATGCTTCAGCTAAAAAAGTTAGAAAAAGACCATGAAAAATTAGAAGAAGATTTAGCAAATGAAGGTAATAGCAAACAAATTTTGCATGCCATGATTATTAATTACCAAACAAGAATTAATTTATTACAAGACGTACTCACTCAAATTGAAGAAATTAAACAATTTAAAACTACACAAGATGAAAATCAAATTATATAAAATCGCATTATTATTCTTATGTTTTCCTTTATTCGGTATCGCTGCTGGTCCTGGATGGAATGGAAAATACACCAAAGAGAAAAAAATAAAGAAAGAATTTAATGTAAGTCCGAAAGCGCTTTTAAAACTTAATAATAGCTACGGAAATTTACATATTACTTCTTGGAATGAAAACCGAACTGTTATAGAAGTTCATATAAAAACCAATAGTAATAGTGAAGAAAAGGCACAAAAGAAACTCGATGAAATTGATATAGAATTTCAAAATTCAAGTTCTATGGTTTCTGCCAAAACAATTTTTTCCAAAAGTGGCTGGGGATGGAGTAATAATAATGTGAGTATGGAAATAAACTATACTGTAAAAGTCCCTATAGGAAATACAGTAGATTTAAATAACGATTACGGCGGAATTTATTTAGATGAAATCAATGGGGTTGCTAATATTAGTTGTGATTACGGCCGTTTGGAGCTCGGAAAATTAAATGCAGATAACAATATATTAACCTTTGATTACACTTCAAAATCAACCGTTGAATACATGAAAAGCGGAAAAATAAGTGCCGATTATTCCTCTTTTGAAATTGAAAAAGCAGGCAATCTAGTTATCAGTGCAGACTATACCACTTCTGAAGTAAACAATGCTAAAAATGTAAAATACTCTTGTGATTATGGAAGTATCAAAATAAATAACACTGCTAATATTGAAGGTGTTGGAGATTACCTAACTACTCGTTTTGGAGTTGTACACGGAAATGTAGATATAACATCCGATTATGGTTCTATTCGTATTGAAGAAATGGCAGCAGATGCTGGTAATCTTCAAATAAGAAGTGATTATACGGGAATTAAAGTTGGTTACAATAGTGGTTATCATTTTGATTTTGAAATGAATCTTGAATATGCCGGATTGAGTGGCGACACCAATTTTGAATACAATATCAAAAGAGAGAAATCTACAGAAAAATATTACCAAGGATATTATGGAACTAAAGGTAAAAATAAAGTAAGCATTACCTCAGATTATGGAGGAGTGAGTTTTAGTAAGAAGTAGAGAAGTTGAATGTTGAATTTTGAATGTTAAATGTTGAATGTTGAATGTTGAATGTTGAAAAATACAAAATGTAATACATAGCTCTAGGCTCTAGGCTCTAGGCTCTATAAAATAAATAAAATCTATATACTAAATACTTTGTACTAAGTACTAAAATAACAATCAACTAAAAATTAAAACAATGAAAAAAATTATCTTATTATGTATTGCTGCAACAAGCTCTATGGCTGTTAATGCGCAATGGTTTGGCAGTGAAAATGTAAAAGGAAACGGAAATGTAATTACCGTAGAAAGGTCTACAGAAAATTACGATGCAGTAGGTGTGGCAGGCTTTTTTGACGTAGAACTAATTGCAGGAACGGAAGGAAAAATTACGATTACTGCAGAAGAAAATTTAATTCCGCATATTGAAACAGAAGTTAAAAATGGAGAACTTCAAATAAAAACTGAAAAAGGATATAATTTAAGTACAAGTCGTAGAAACAGTATTTTAATTATAGTACCATTTGAAAGTTTAGATGCAGTTTCTTTAGCAGGTTCTGGAGATGTAATTACTAAAAACACTATCAAAACAAATGCTTTTAAAGCTAATTTAGCAGGCTCGGGAGATTTAACCTTGGATGTAGAATCCACAAGCGTTGAAAGTCATTTAGCAGGTTCTGGAGATGTGGTTTTAAGAGGAAGTACAGGAGATTTTGAATGTGCCCTTTCTGGTTCTGGAGATATTTCAGCAAAACAATTAAAAGCTAAAAATGTAGACGTAAGCATCTCTGGTTCTGGAGATGTAGATGTACACTGCAACGGTGAGCTAAAAGTAAGAGTTTCTGGATCTGGAGATGTAGAATATTATGGTAACCCTACCAAAGAAGATAGTAAAGTATCTGGTTCTGGAGATGTTTCTAGAGGATAACATTAACCACCCATAGTTTATATAAAAAGAAGCCATTTGGAAGATTAACTTTCAAATGGCTTCTTTTATTATTTAAAGATATAGTTAAGACTCTTCAATCTATTACAACATCTTTATGTTATAGAGTTATTTTATTAGAACACTAAAACAATATTTTAAAAAGTACCAATAAAGTGACTACCAGCATTATTTTGCAATTGAGCCCCTTTTGTTACGTTTCCAGTTTCTGTATCTATAACATAAATATTTCCATCCTGTCCAACAGGAGCTTCAGTTACAAATACATCAGTTCCATCAACTGCAAAACCTTGATATTGGAATAAATAGAAATCTGTATTATACGGGATATCATCAATTTTTTGTGCAGTTCTAGCATTTAAATCGGCTAAGGCAAAAAATCCTTGAGGTCCTGCTACTCCTTCTTGAGAACCTGCATGACGATATGCTATCACTGCTTTTCCATTACTTACATATCTCCAAGCAAGAATATAAGCATCTTGAACTCCCAATGCATCATCTAAATTAAACACATAAGAATCATCATATTGGTTATTTGCATTAATCTTTAAAATATGAGAACCATTAGGGTCGCTTTGATTTGCTTGGTAAACGCTATTATTTTCAGCAAGAAATGCATTGATACTACGGTATCCATTTGTGTTTCCATGCCCTACAGTTGAAGTAATAACAGAAGGATTTAGTAAAGAAGGATAATCTAGTACTATTGTTTTAGACCCTAAAGCCTCAAAATCTCTATCGCTTTCTGCAGTAGCAGGATCAACTTTACTTAAACGAGCACCGATATATAATTTATCTCCAGAAGCATTTAATACTGGCATATCAATTCTAGAGATATAAAAACCTTGTGCCTCTTCTTCGGCACTTAAGCGTACCACGTGCTCTTGGAAATTATTTATAGATGAATTCACTAAATCCAAAGTTACTACTCCAATTTTAGCTTCAGTATAAGCATACTTTTCATCATCACCAAATTGATGCTCTGTAGATACATATACTGCAGCTCCAGTTCTATCTCCATCAAATAATTTTATCCATCTAGGTGCGGTACCAACATAAGGAGCAATACTAACTTCTGTACCTGTTTTTTGAAAATCTTGACCTCCATTTACGGTATACTTAGTGTAATTCCCGCCTGTATCTCCAGCGTAACTAATATTAAACATAGTATTTCCATCTTCAGAAGATTGCAATCTCGCAGTTCTATTAGAAGGTACTATAAATCCGTTATCAAAAGGAGCTAATACCTTGTTTGGGTCTTTAGCATCTTCGCTACTAACAGAGTATATCAATGTTCCTCCATTTCCATCGCCTGGGTTGTCTCCCATTTTAGCAGCGGCAACGGTAATCCATCTACTATCTTCCGTATTTTCTTCAATTATATCTGTAGAATCATCATCACTACAACTTACAGTAAGTAATAAGGCACTTAAGGCAAGGCTTAATGTTTTAAGATTTAAAAGTTGTTTTTTCATTTTGATTATAGTTAAAAGTTATTAATAAAATAATTTAGTTTTAAGTAAAAAGCTCTTCCTGGTTTCTGTACCGAAAGGTTGTCGTACACAGGCTTATCGAATATATTTTTAATATCGAAACTCATTACAAAGTTGTTATTTGGAAACGTATAGCTTAGTCCAAAGTCTTGTACTAATTGTTCAGGCACTCTAAAAAATTCATCTCCAACTGTATTTTCTCCTTGTGGAGGTAAGTAGGAGAAATCCTCTGTAAAGTATACATTGTAAAACAGGTTTAATTGGGAGTTATTCTGAAGTAAATTTTTAATTGTATAACGCCCTCCCCCATTCATAGTAAAAAACGGAGTATTAGGCACATCTATTTCCAATCCTCTATTCTCTACCTTTAAGTTGAAGCGAGAAGCATTAAAATTAAAGGTTAGATTGTTATTATAGGTGTAGTTTATCTGAGCATCAATCCCTTTAGATGTCCCACTTCCTTGATTAACATATAAAATTGTTTCATCATTAACATTCAAAGAATTTTCAATAGGCAATCCTATTCTATCCTTAATGTTTCGTGTAAAAAAATTAGTAGCTATTGTAAAATCGTGTTTTTTAATTCTAAATGTTCCAAACTTAAATCCGAAATTAAGGTTATTACTACGCTCTGGTTGAATGCTTGGGTTTGCCACCACATTATCTCCATCGTTCCCAAAAACCTCAGTCTCATTGGGTAAACGAACGGCTTTTTCTGCCGATACTAATAGTGTAACCGTTGGTTTAATTGCATAAGAAAGCGCAAAACCATAGCCATTATCTGTATTGTTACTACTTATTTCATCGTCAACAATAACTTGATTCCCGTTAGAATCTGTTTCAATAGCGGGGTCGATGTATATTGTTTTTTGCTGATAATATTTCCCGAATAAACTTGTTCTGAGTCGCTCATTAAAAGCATTTAACTCATAGGTAAACGAGAGTATATTTTTTTGTAAATCTCTTGTTCCAACAAATGTGTTCTCTAATACCGATTTTAGTTCGTCGCTATCTTCTCTATCGATACCACTATACACATGATTAAATAATATTTTATGATTATTGTTAATTTCATAAGAAATTCCCGTGCGTATAGAAGCAACATTTCTATCTATTTTGCTTAATGTTGGACCACCCTCTTGTTGAGAACCCCATGAATATTTATATTCGTCTCCCTTAAAATCAATAGCTCTCTCTCCTAACCAATTGTAAGCCCACGCTACAGTATCATTTACCATCCGGTTTCGTTTTCCATATAAACCGTGAATATTAACATCAAGCCCCTCAGTAAAAAGATTTTCCTTTTGATATGTTAAATTAGCCAATTTTGCATCCGACTCCATAAATCTTCCTTTATAAGGAGTAATTGTCATAAAAGCACCATGCTGAATTTCTTTATAATCATCTGAACCTGTAAAACCCACTAAAAACTGATCTGCCCATTTTACATCTGTAAAACCAACTTCTACAACGCCACCAGTAGATCTATAAGCATCATTAAATCTTTTAGCGGTAACTGGAGTTTGCACCCCACCAATACCTGTTACCACTACACTTCTACCAGAAACCTCATAATCATTGTCAGAATAATTGTGAAAAAGAGAACCTTTAACAGTAAAACCAGACTTTTTAAAACGATATAAACCATTAACACTTGCTTGTAAGGTGTTGAATGAACCATAGGAAACCGAGGCATTCAAATTGGATTTAGCTCCTTTATGAAGCACTACATTAATGGCTCCCCCTAGAGCATCATCTGCTAAATACCCTGGAACTACTCCTTTATATACCTCTATTCTTTTTATCATTGAAGGAGGAATACTGTTTAAACTAAAAGAAGAACCATACACAGAAATTGGAATTCCGTCTATAAAAATACGTACCGCACTTCCCGATAATCCATTTAAGCTATACTGTACTTCTGAACCCAACCCACCATTTTGACGAATCTTAACTCCTACAGTTGTATTTAACAACTCATTAGTTTGAATATTTCTAAGTCCAGCTTCCTTGGTATCTACTACATTTACAGCAAAACCTTCTGTTTCTATCTCCGTTTTTTGTGATTTCCCGTGAAGCATTACCTCATTTAATTCATGATGGTCTGAGCTTTCAAGGGTGCTATTTTTAACAACTTCTTCTGTATATAGCGCTACCTCTATAATTTGGGTTTTTGCATCTATTGAATGTACTTCTAATACGTAATCTCCATAAGGAATTTCTTTAAATACATAGTTTCCTCTAGGGTTTGTAGCTGCATCCTTTTGGACTCCATTACCTTTAAGGATTAGGTAAATTCCTTCGGCTATAGTATTATCATCATATTTTATATTTCCACGAAGCGTTGCTTTTTGGGCAAAAGTGAAACCGCCAAACATTAAAAATAGTACTATTAAAAACCCCTTATTTTCGAACATTTTCTAAATTTTGATGCAAATATATATTTATTTAGATTTAATTAAAATAAAACACTATTTATTTTTAGTCTAAATAAATTTAAAAATGTTATAATTAAAACAGAAGAGTTTATTTATTATTAACTACATCAGGGAAGCCTAAAGCCATGGTTGAATAAAGAAAATTTAATTTAGAGATAGGCTTATCTAACAAATCAACTACCTCGTGGAAAGCCTACGATGTATTCAAAGGAAAAATATTTTAATCCATTTCGACGTAGAACCCTTCGATATACTCAGAACAAGCTCTGGGGAATAAAACCCTCAATGAAGGATTCAAGACAAGCTATGGGTAATTAAAGCTTATATGAAGGATTGAGGGGGAAGTTTAATATTGATATGAATAATTAAAAAAAGTGCAACCTCAATTTTGAGGTTGCACTCTATATATACTATTGTAAAACGATTATTAAATCAACTCCCTCGCGATAAACCTGTTTGCCAACAAAGGTAGATCCACGAAGAATTCAAAGGGTAGTATCCAAAAAACTGTGTAAAGTAAGATTTAAGGTGGGTTTTAAAACCCACCTTAAATTTTTGTATAATTTTATAAAACACAGTTATTATGACACCAGAAGAGAAACAACAATTTTTAAAAAGCGGTCTTTTAGAAGGCATTACCACACAAGAAGAGTTAAGCACTATGCTTAAAGAGCTACATTCAGCAGCTTTAGAAGCGATGCTTCAAGGTGAGATGGATAATCATTTAGGTTATTCTAAGCATGAGCAAAGTTTGCACAGTAACGCTCGTAACGGTAGTAGTTCCAAACACGTAAAGACTGAATTTGGAAAAAGTCAGATACAGGTTCCTAGGGATCGAGAAGGTAGTTTTGAGCCCATTGTAGTACCCAAGAACCAAAGCACAGCTACTCCTATAGAAAACATCATTATATCGCTTTACGCAAAAGGGATGAGTGTTTCCGATATAGAAGAAGAGCTACAACAAATCTACGGTTACAAGCTCTCTACATCAGCTATATCCATTATCACGGACAAAGTCAACCAGCGTGTTTTAGATTGGCAAAACAGACCATTGGAAGCTGTATATTGTGTTGTTTGGATGGACGGTATTGTATTTAAAGTGCGCCAATCGGGCAAAGTGATTAATAAAACCATTTACTTGGCAGTAGGGCTTAATAGAGAAGGCTACAAAGAGCTTTTAGGAATGTGGTTGGGTCACAATGAATCAGCAGCTTTTTGGCAAGGTGTGCTTACCGATTTAAAAGCTCGTGGTGTAGAAGATATTTTGGTTACCGTTACCGATAACCTTAATGGCTTTACCCAGTCTATTAAAAACGTATTCCCTACAGCAGGCACACAAATATGTGTCGTGCATCAAATACGCAACTCGGCCCGTTATGTGGTTTGGAAAGACAAAAAAGCATTTACTGCCGATATGAAGCTTATTTACAACGCACCCAACAAAGAAATGGCAGCACAAGAGCTGGAACGATTTGCCCAAAAATGGAATGACAAATATCCTTATGCCGTACAATCTTGGCAACGTAACTGGGAGGAACTTACCGTATTTTTTGACTTTCCTTTAGAGATTAGAAAAATCATTTATACCACAAACCTTATTGAAAATTTAAATGGAAAAATCAGAAAATACACCAAAAACAAAATGGCGTTCCCAACAGATGATGCTCTTAAAAAATCGGTCTATTTATCGCTGATGCAAATCACCAAAAAATGGACGCAACCTATCCATAATTGGGGACTAATTTTAAATCAATTTTTAACTATATTTGAAAATAGGGTTCAACTCTAAATTTGAGCTAAACCCACTTTAAGCGTTTACACAAAATTTTGGATAGTGTCATTCAAAGGAACAGATTTAACTCATTTCTACCCAGAGCCCTCCGATAGACTCAAAACAGGCTCTGGGGAATTAGACCCTCTATGAGGGATTAAGCTTCTACTTCTTCCTTGCTTTCTACAGCAGCCAAGTAACGTTCTGCATCTAAAGCTGCCATACACCCAGTTCCTGCGGCTGTTATTGCTTGTCTATATTCTTTATCTTGAACATCTCCACTTGCAAATACACCAGGTTTATTGGTTTTAGTAGATTTTCCTTGAGTTATTATGTACCCTGTTTCGTCCATATCTAATTGACCTTTAAAAATATCGGTATTAGGTTTATGTCCAATTGCTATAAATAGTCCAGTTACTTCTATTTGTTCTTTTTCTCCTGTTTGATTATTCACCAAACGTAATCCTTCTACTACTTGCTCTCCTAAAACTTCTTCTATTTCTGTAAAGTATTTTACAACAAGATTGGATGTATTGTTTACTCTATGTTGCATTGCTTTAGAAGCTCTCATTTCTCCTTTTCTAACAAGTAAAGTAACTTTCTTACAGATATTTGCTAAATAAGTAGCTTCCTCAGCAGCGGTATCTCCTCCTCCAACTATAGCTACTTCTTGTCCTTTAAAGAAAAAACCATCACAAACAGCACAAGCAGATACTCCACCTCCTCTTAGGCGTTGCTCGCTTGGTAATCCTAAATATTTTGCAGTTGCTCCAGTAGATATAATTACAGATTCTGCCTCAATAGGGGTTACACTATCTACAACTGCTTTATGGATTCCTCCCACTTCTTTACTTAATTCAATAGAAGTAATCATTCCAATTCTTACTTCCGTTCCAAAACGTTCTGCTTGTTGTTGAAGTTGTACCATCATTGATGGACCATCTATTCCTTCTGGATATCCAGGAAAATTATCAACCTCTGTAGTAGTTGTTAACTGCCCACCTGGCTCTAATCCTGTATAAATTACTGGTTTCATATCTGCTCTAGCTGCATAAATAGCCGCAGTATAACCTGCAGGGCCAGAGCCTATGATTAAACATTTTATTCTTTCTACTTTTTCAGACATGGTAAATCCTTTCTATTTAATTACATAACAAAAGTAGTTTTTTTATAAAAAAGCTTACACTTAAACCATGAAAAGTTATTATCAAACAATAAACAAAGCTGATGATGAATAAAATCATTAATGTCCGAGTAAAAATGCAAGATCACTTTGCTATAAAAAAAACAAAGACTAAATCTTAACTATATCAAAATAAGTAGTTTAAAGAAATAACATTACTAAAATCCTATTTTAATAATTTTATTAATAGTAAGGAATCTATTTTGGAAACCTCATTTAAATCTTGATATAAGTGGAACCCAATAAATTTCGCTAACCTTTATCGGATAACAATAAATTAAAATATACATTTTTTAGTTTAAATTTTACTCTTTCTAAAGCTTTACTCTCCTTTTATAAAAACCTATTTTGAAGCAAAATATGAAGCCAAGAGTACTAAATTTTAAACCATTTTTGTCAAAAAATTGAAGCCTTAAAACCTTAATTATCATGCAGAATAAAATTTAATTAAGGATTTGATAATTTATTTTATTAATTGATTGAATATTCGTAACTTAACATAAGTATTATTATTAACCTTTAAAAAAATTAGCTGTTATGAAAACAATTTTATATCCTCTCGTGTTTCTATTAGCATTGACACTTCTCTCTGGAAGCTCAAAAGAAAAGGTTCAGAAAAATTCCCTACAGGGTGTATGGGAACTTGTTAGTAGATATTCTTACGATAACAATACTGTAATTGATACCGTTCAAAATACCGATGGTTACCGTCAAATTAAGATGTACAATAACGATAAAGTGATGTGGACTCGTTTTGTACCAAAAGATTCTGTAGAATGGTTTGGTTATGGTTCCTATCATATAACAGACAGTTCTTTGGTAGAACGTTTAGAATATGGCTCTGAGTCTATGATGCAAATTATAGATACCATGAGAGTTTTTTCTTTTAAATTGGAAATAGACAAAGAATCTTTTAGTCAGATTACTTTAGACGGCGAAGGAAACTCTATGTTTTCTGAGAATTATAAACGTATCGAGTAAAATACCTCGAAGCAAGCTATAAGTATATTAGATAGAATAATGTAAAAAATACTTCTAATACTAACACCTAGTATATTTAAACTTTTTATTAAACTATTGTTGTCCGATAAAAGTTAACAAAATTTATTGGACTCCACTTATATCAAGGTTTAAGTTTTCAAAATAGCCCCTTGCTATTAATAAAAATGAATAAAAAAAAGATTTCACTAAAGCTGTTTCTTCAAGCTATTCATTTTTAGGTAGTTAATATTTAGTCTTTGTTCTTCTCTCTTATAGCGAAGCGGTCTTGTATTTTTACTCGGACATGAATGTTATTAAATAAAAAATCCTCTTACTAAAATTAGAAAGAGGATTTTTTTATACTGAATATCATAACTATTGTTCGCTATAATGTATTTCTGAAAGTTTACGTAAATTTTCAGCAGCAGATTCTGCAGTAATATCTCGCTGTGGATTAGCAAACATTTCGTAACCTACCATAAATTTTTTTACTTCTGCTGAACGTAATAATGGCGGATAAAAAGACATATGAAAATGCCACTCTTCATGGGCTTTTCCATCGGTTGGGCGCTGATGAATTCCTGAAGAATATGGAAACGAAGTCTCAAAAAGGTTATCAAACATAATAGTTAATTTCTTAATTATGGAAGCAAAAGCAATCTCTTCCGTTTCGTTTAACTGACTAATATCTTGATAATGCTTTCTCGGAACTATCATAGCCTCATAAGGCCAAACCGCCCAATACGGAATAAGAGCTACAAAATGCTCATTTTCAACTAAAATTCGTTCCTTTAATTCTAATTCTTGTTTTAAATAATCTTGCAGAAGACTTCTCTTGTTAGTATCCCAATATTCTTTTTGATGTTGTTGTTTTTTTAAAACTTCTTGTGGAATAGACGATTGCGACCATATTTGTCCATGTGGATGCGGATTGCTACATCCCATAATTGCGCCTTTGTTTTCAAAAATCTGCACATGATTAATTGCTGGGTTACCTCCCAATTCTTTATACTCCTGCTTCCAAAGCTTTACTACATTGGTAATTTCTTCAACCTCCATTAAAGGAAGCGTTAATGCGTGGTTTGGAGAAAAACAAACTACTTTACAAATCCCCATTTCTGTTTCCGCTTTTAAGAGTCCGTTGTCATAAGTTTCGCTCTCAACATCTGGTAATAAAGCTGCAAAATCGTTTGTAAAAGCGTAAGTTCCTTTATAGTCAGGGTTAACATCTCCGCTTGCTCTTTCGTTAGTTGGGCACAAATAACAACTAGCATCGTATGTTTCCTTTTGTAATTCACTCTTTTGATCCTTTTTACCTTGCCAAGGACGTTTTGTTCGATGTGGAGAAACTAAAACCCACTCCCCTGTTAATATATTATACCTTCTATGCGGCTTATTATTAATTGTGTTTTTCAAACGAATAAATTTAAGTTAAACATTTAATTTTATATATAACTAAGTAAAGAATCACTCCCTTTTAAAAACATTCTCTTTATTCATTTCCTTTTATGGAGGCGATTATACATTAACTTAGCTCAGCATTTTGCTATGCTTAATCCCTTAATGAGGGTTTCATGCTTATATTTTTGATACCCCATTGCTAATTTTTACTTCAATTGGGCTTAATTCTATCTTGAATTTTTCTTGGTATGCTTTTGCAATGCTTTCAATATATTCAGCTACAAAATCTTGATGTACAATATTTATAGTACAACCTCCAAAACCGCCGCCCATCATTCTAGACCCCAAAACATACTCAAACTTTTTAGAGAAATCCACCATAAAATCTAATTCTGCACAGCTTACTTCATACATTTCACTTAATCCTTGATGCGACTGATATACTAATTTCCCAAATAAATCAAACAAATCATCTTCCAATGCATTGGCAGCCATTAGAGTACGCTTATTTTCTTGGATTACATACAAAGCTCTGTTATATGTTTTCTCCGGAAGTTTCTCTTTGAATTCATTTAAAACTTCTTCAGAAACATCTACTAAATACTTAGATGAAGGGTATTTTTGTTGAATTATTTCCAAAGCTTCTTCACATTCTTTTCTTCTCGTATTGTATTCGCTACTGGCCAAATTATGAGACACATTGGAGTTTAAAAGCACCAATTGATACGGTTCAATATCAGATTGGATTAACTCATACTTTAAATTTTGACAATTCAATAAAAGTAAATGGTTTACTTCCCCTCTAACTACAGCAAACTGATCCATAATTCCACATTTTGTTCCCACAAAATTATGCTCAGCATCTCTAGAAAGAGTTATTATTTCTTCAGAAGTTAAACCTATTCTGAAGAGTTCATTAAGTCCTTTTGCCATTCCACATTCTAATGCTGCGGAAGAACTCAATCCAGACCCCATAGGTAAATCGCTTTCAATAATACAATCAAACCCTTCTATACTACCCTTTTTTATTTCTTCTATAAAATGAACAACTCCTAAAATATAATTTTGCCATTCTACCTTACTAGGATTTACTTCAGATAAATTAAAACTAAACCCTGTATTGTAATTTTGAGACCAAATAGTACACGTATTTGAGGTATTCTTCCTAAAATACATTTTAATTTTTCTGTCAATTGCAGCAGGTAAAACATGTCCGCCATTGTAATCTATATGCTCACCAATTAAATTAATTCTTCCAGGAGAAGCTATTTTTACTTCGCTTTTAAAATCTTTTAAATTCAAAAAGTTTTCTTGCCTATTAACAGATTGCGTTGTATTTTTCAAATCATATATTTTTCTTTAACAAATATAATAAAAGTGATATGCACTTTTATTATATTTAATTAAAAAATTAAAAAAAATTGTAAATGACTTCATCAACTAGTAATTTTTACGCTGAAGAAAACAAAATATTTGTAGCAACAGACTGCATTGTATTTGGTTTTGATGATGGCGAATTAAAACTTTTAATCTTTAAAAGACGTGTAGCACCACATGAAGGCGATTGGTCTTTAATAGGTAGCTTTGTTAAGCCTAGTGAAGATGTAGATGAAGCTGCTCAAAGGGTTTTAAAAGAAATTACTGGACTTGATAATGTGTTCTTTGAACAATCTAAAACCTATGGAAAAGCAGATAGAGATGAAGGTGCTCGTTGCATTTCTGTAGCGCAATTTGCACTTATTCGGATTGATGAATACGATAGAAAACTCACAGAAAAACACGGCGCTTATTGGTATAAACTTGAAGATCTACCAAAGCTTGTTTTAGATCATGACCAAATGGTAACCGATGCGCTTAGCAAATTAAGAAGTCGCGCCAAACACCAACCTATTGGTTTTGAACTACTTCCAGAAAAGTTTACGATTCCACAGTTACAAAGTTTATACGAAGCTATTTTTCAAAGAAAACTAGATCCAGGAAATTTCAGAAAAAAAGTACTCTCTTTTGAAGTTCTAAAAAAACAAGCTGAAAAAGATAAAAGTGCCTCAAAACGTGGCGCATACTATTATATGTTTGATCATCAAAAATATCAAAACCTATTAGAATCTGGTTATAACTTTGAAATTCTATAAAAGATAACTTTTACAGCATACTTCTTTTAATTACTGTAAATTTGCTACTGAAAAAGTAAGTTTAAAATGAACAAGCAACTTCTATTGTCTATTCTATGTCTTAGCTTTAGTGTTTTTTTAAGTGCTCAAGAAATAGCTTTATTAAAGTACAATGGTGGTGGAGACTGGTATGCAAACCCTACAGCGCTTCCAAATTTAATTGCTTTTTGTAATACTAATATTCACACTACCATAAAAAGTAAACCTGCTACTGTAGAAACTGGAAGTATCGATATTTTTCAATATCCTTTTATACATATGACTGGGCATGGAAATGTTTTTTTTTCGGAAGAAGAAGCTATAAACCTTAGAAAATACCTTCTTTCTGGTGGGTTTTTGCACATTGACGACAATTACGGAATGGCTCCTTATTTAAAAAAAGAATTAGTTAAAGTTTTTCCTGATAAAGAACTAACAGAAATTCCTACCTCCCACCCTATCTTTAACGAAACTTATAAATTCCCAAATGGACTCCCTAAAATACATGAGCACGACGGAAAACAGCCACAAGCATTGGGAATATTTGATAACAACAGACTAATTCTTCTTTTTACCTTTGAAAGTGATCTGGGAGATGGATGGGAAGATGAAGAAGTCCATAACGACCCTCAAGAAATCCGACAAAAAGCATTAAAAATGGGGGCTAACATAATACAATACGCTTTTGAACATTAAAATGACAACACAACTGGAGCATACTAATACTAACTTCTCGGAAAAACAATTTCCAATCACCATTATATGCGACCATATTACCAGCGCTGCAAACATAGGTGCTATTTTTAGGCTAGCAGATGCTTTTGGTGTAGAAAAAGTTATATTTGTAGGAAACGAGCCTGTTTTTACAAGACGTATGCAAAAAACAGCTAGAGCAACTCATAAAACCGTTCCTTTTGAGCATCTTACAGAAGAAAATGATTGTATTGAATTTTTAAAAAAAGAAAAATATACCATTATAGCTTTAGAAATAACAAATAATAGCACTTCTATTAATAACCTAAAAATTTCTAATAAGAATAAAACTGCTATTATTATCGGAAATGAAAATTATGGAGTTTCTAAAAACCTCCTTTCTATTGCTAACCATACTACTCATATTGAGATGTTTGGAAAAAATAGCAGTATGAATTTAGCACAAGCTACAGCCATTTGCTTATATGAAGTAACCAATAATTATCAACTATAAATAATAAGACATTTTCCTTAATTTTATATTGAAATTGCTATTGTTTTAACAACTAGCAACACAACTAAAAACTAACCTTTTCGATATTAAATATCGGATAAAACCCTAAAAGGGAACAACGTAATTAAAATGGATTCTAAAACTATTTCTAACGGGATATTAAGAGCCCTAGCAACCATAATAGGAGTTTCGCTATTGCTCTTTTTTATATACAAAATCAAAGCAATAATAGCCTATATTATTATAGCCTTGGTAATTTCTTTAATTGGAAGGCCAATTGTAAGGTTCTTACGAAAGAAATGTAAATTAAACGACAACGTTGCAGTAATTATTACCATGGTTATCATGATTTTATTTACCGTTGGAGTTATAAGCCTATTTGTACCTTTAATTATAGAGCAAGGAAAAAATCTTTCTTTGCTAAATATTGATAATTTAAGAGCTAGTTTACAAGACGTATATAGAGAGATTTCAGATTATTTCTCTGTTAGTAGATACAAAGTTGAGCAATCTATAGAAGAGTCTATAAAAACTTCAGAGTTTATTTCTAATATAGATTTATCTGCTATTCCAAATATGTTTAAATACATTGTTGGAGGAATAGGATCTCTTAGTGTTGCAATTTTTACGGTTATCTTTATATCATTTTTCTTTTTAAAAGATAGTCGCTTATTTCAAAACGGACTCTTAACTTTCATTCCCCCAGAGAACGAACAAAGCGTAATAAATTCCCTAGAAAAAATAAAAAATTTACTCTCACGATATTTCATAGGATTATTACTTCAAATAGCTATATTATTTGTTATTTATACAGCCGTTTTAATCATCTTAGGAATAGACGATGCTATAGTAATTGCATTCCTTTGTGCGCTTTTAAATTTAGTACCATACATAGGTCCTTTAATTGGAGGGGTATTAATGATATCTTTAACGATGTCTAGTAATTTAGGAGCAGATTTTAGCACCGTTATTTTACCAAAATCCATCTATGTTTTAATCGGATTCATGATAGGTCAACTTATAGATAACTTCTTTAGTCAGCCGCTAATTTTTTCAAATAGTGTAAAATCACATCCTCTAGAAATCTTCTTAGTTATTATTATTGCAGGAATGATTTTTGGTGCTTTCGGAATGGTATTAGCTGTACCCATATATACCGCTTTAAAAGTGGTTTTAAAGGAGTTTTTATCCGAAAATAAGATTGTTGGTAAGCTTACAAAAAACTTATAGTTTTACTTTGAATAAAGAAATATTAAATACTGGTACACAATATTTTATAAATAAAAATATTAATACTGACATTTCGTCACTTTTACTAAAAGGTTTCGATTTAGAGGGAGTTGACACAAAAGAGGTTGTAGAACAAATTGAAGCTAAGAAAAAATCAGAAAAAAAACTTCCTACCTGGTTTAAAACTGACAAGATTTACTATCCTAACAAACTAAATATTGAACAAACCTCCTCAGAAATTACTGCTCACTACAAAGCCAGTTTAGTGAACGGAAAAAAACTAGTAGATCTTACTGGAGGATTTGGAGTCGACTCTTATTATTTTTCCAAACGTTTTAAAAAAGTTCTTCATTTTGAAATCAATGAAAATTTATCAAAAATAGCCACTCATAATTTTAAAGTTTTAGGTCAAAAAAACATCTTCACTTTTGCAGAGGACGGCATCTCTTTTCTTGAAAAAACAAAGGATAATTTTGATTGTATTTTTGTGGATCCTTCAAGAAGAGATAATAAAAAAAATAAAGTATTTTTACTACAAGATTGTACACCTAATATGCAGCTTGTTTTACCAGTACTACTAAAAAAATCTCCTACTGTAATTGTAAAAACCTCTCCTCTACTCGATATTTCTAAAGGAATTGAAGAACTAAAAAAGGTAGTGGAAATTCATGTTGTTGCTGTTAATAATGATGTAAAAGAACTTCTTTGGATTATAAAAGACAAGAAAACTACCACCCCTTTGATTAGAACCATCAATTTTTCAAAACATATAACAGAAGAATTTGATTTTCATTTAAATGAAGAAAGTAATACAAATACTGAGTTTTCGCTCCCAAAAAAGTATTTATACGAGCCCAATTCTGCAATTTTAAAAAGTGGCGGTTTTAATTCAATAGCAACAAAACTAAACCTCTCTAAGCTCCACTCAAATACTCATTTATACACTAATGACGAGCTAATTAACTTTCCAGGACGCTCCTTTATAATTAAAGACATTATTCCATACAACAAAAAAGCACTGAAGAAAATTCTTCCAGAAAACAAGGCCAATATTACCACTAGAAATTTCCCTGAAAGCGTTGCTCAAATTCGTAAAAAGACTAAAATTACAGATGGAGGAAACACCTACCTCTTCTTTTGTACTAATATTAATAACGAAAAAATTATTATTCTTTCTGAGAAAACAACATAATTGACTTCAAAATAAACAGCGTTAACGTACCTTATTCAATATTTTTGCTATTTTAGCAGATAAAATAGAAAGAATTTGACAATTAAAGAAATAGCTAAGCTAGCAAATGTTTCTCTAGGAACCGTAGATAGAGTACTGCATAAACGAGGAAAAGTATCTAAAGAGACTGAAAAAAAAGTGCTTGATATTATCGAAAAAGGTAATTATAAGCCAAATATATATGCTCGTGGTTTGGTTTTAAACCGATCTTATAAAATAGCCGCACTTGTACCAAACTATAATAATGGAGAATATTGGGAGATGCCCTCTAAAGGCATTAAAATGGCGGAGAAAAATTTAAGTCAGTTTGGAATAAACCTAAGCATTCTATACTTCGATCAAAACTCAGTTTCCTCATTTACAGAAAAGGCAGAAGAACTTTTAAAACTCAAACCAGATGGGGTTATCCTAGCTCCAGTTATAAATTTTGAAGCAGTAAAGCTTACTAAAAAACTAGACGAAGCTAAAATCCCTTTTAGCCTTATTGATTCTAACATCCCTAACAGTAACGCTTTGAGTTTTATTGGTCAGGATGCATTTCAAAGCGGGAAATTAGCTGCCAAACTATTATGTTCAGAAATTAATTCAAAAGGAACAATATCAATCATTTCCATTAAGAATAATGAAAACCATAATAAAACTTTACAACAACGAATTGAAGGTTTTAAAGATTATATCTACAACAGCAATTTTATAGCAAATATTACTTTAATAGAACACAACATTCATTTAGGAACTGCAAATTGGGAAGAAAACCTCACCCAAGCTTGTGCCCCAACCAATAATACTGTTGGAATATTTGTTCCCAGCTCCATGATACACCATGTTGCTAAATGTATTGAAAGTAATTTTGATACCATGAGCACTATAAAATTAGTAGGAAACGATTTAATTGCTAATAATGTAAAGTACTTAAAAAAGGGTATTATAAATTATCTAATTGGACAAAGACCTGAAAATCAAGGATATTTAGCTCTGGAGAGTTTCTATAAATATTTAGTGTTAGAGAAACAAGTTCCTCAAAAAAAATACCTCCCATTAGATATTATCACGCAAGAGAATTTAATGTATTACAATGATGATGTAGTTTCTAGTTAATTATGGCTCGTTTATCTTTTATATACATTATATGATAATCTCAACTTTTTACCCTTATTTTTAATTAAGTAATAAAATATCTGTCAGTTTATTATATATTAAAAAATGTTGTACGTACCTTATTTTAACATTCAAATTTATTTTTTTTCAAAAAAAACATTAACTTGGTCGATGTTTTCATATTAAAACCTGTATAAATTTCATTTAATCATTAATTTAAATCACATAGAATGAATCCTATTTAAAAAAATGTGCACGTACACATAAAAACTAACTCTAATAAAACTTAAAATTATGAAACACTTAAAACACCATGCATTGCATAATTCTAGTCCCTTTTTTAGGTATAAGAATCTATCTTTGCTATTTTTTATTATTAGTATAGGAATCGCCACACCCCTATCCGCATCTCCGCTTCAAGAGATTGATGTAACAGGAACCGTTATGGATGCTGAGGGCTTCCCGCTTCCTGGTGCTACTATTATTGAAAAAGGAACTCAAAACGGAACTCAAACAGATTTTGATGGTAATTTTCAATTATCTGTTTCCAATAAAAATGCTACGCTAGTTGTATCGTTTGTTGGTTTTTCTACTAAAGAAGTTCCCCTTTCAAACCAAAAAAATCTAACAATTACTTTAGAAACAGATGCAGCAGCTTTAGATGAAGTAGTTGTAATAGGTTACGGAACTCAAAAGAAAACAGATGTAACAGGCGCTATCTCTTCAATTTCTGGAGAAGATATAAATTCTACCAAAGAAGGAAATGCTTTTAACGCCATGGCTGGTAAGGTTGCTGGTTTAGATGTTGGCGTAACAAATGCTTCGCCAGGATCATCGCCAAGCTTATTGATTAGAGGAAGAAGTTCCCTTAATTTTTCTAATGAGCCTCTAATTGTTGTAGATGGAATTCCTATGGAAGGAAGTTTAAACGACATAAACTCTGCTGATATTGCTTCTATGGAAGTATTAAAAGACGCTTCTTCTACTGCTATTTATGGAGCAAGAGGAGCAAATGGGGTTATCTTAATTACAACAAAAAGAGGGAAAACTGGAAAAGCCAAATTTACTTATGATACTTATTACGGTTTTGCAGAAGTACCAGAAAATTACAAACTTCTTGATTCCGATGGTTATGTAAGTCTAAGACGTGAAGCAAGAAGAGCTGGACAAGAAGAAGAGCAAGGACTTATTCCGGGCACATTACCTTTACCCTCTATTGAAAGCTCTCTAGAACCGCTTCAATTAGCTGCATATCAAGATGGGGTTAATACAGATTTCCTTGATTTAGGAACTCGTGCAGGACAACAGGTTAATCACCAATTAGGCGTTTCTGGGGGTTCAGAAAAAATAAGATACAACCTTTCTTTGAGTTATTTTGATCAAAACGGGGTTTATAATTTAGCAGATTATGAGCGTTACACTTTTAGAGCCAATCTCGATATTAATGCTACCGATAAATTAAAAATAGGTTTATCTCAACAGGCAAATTTTTCAAAAACAAACAATTACAATCCTTTAGCAGATTTAATGAGCCAGCCTCCTCTTGTTACTCCTTTTGATGAAGATGGGGTTGCCACACTGGATCCATTAGCTGACGGACTTAATTGGAATCCTTTGAGTAATGAAACTCCTGGAAATTATATTGATGAAACTATAAATTACCGCTACTTTGCAAATATTTTTGCTAGTTATCAAATTCTAGATGGATTAAAATATACCTTAAATGTTCAACCTCAGTTTGAATCGCTTACCGATAATGATTTCCGCGCTTCTCTTTCAGATAGCCGTACAGGCGGACTTTCACAAGCTTCAAAAGCAACAAGGGTAAATACAGCTTATACTATTGAGAATATCTTAAATTATTCAAAAATGATTGGCGACAATCATTCTATTGACGCTACCTTCCTCTACAGTTTTCAAGAAACTAAAAGAGATTATTTATACTTACAGGTTTCTGGACTTGCAAACGACAGTCAGACATTTAACAATTTAAGTGATGGCTCTCAAGTAGACAATCGTGATAGTTCTTTACAGACCGAAGGTTGGGTTTCTTACATGAGTCGTATTAATTATGGTTTTAAAAACAAGTATCTCCTTACACTTACTGGTCGTTATGATGGTTCTTCAAAATTGTCTAAAGGAAAAAAATGGGGCTTCTTCCCTTCTGCTTCTTTTGCATGGAGAATTATTCAAGAGGATTTCCTAAAAAACCAAACTGTTCTAAGCGATCTTAAACTTAGAACTGGTTACGGGCAGGTAGGTCGTAATCCAATTGCTCCCTACGCTACCTTTGGAAGCATTAAAAGATTAGAAAACTCTTTTGGTGGAAATCCTGCTTTTGGTTTTCAACCAGAAGACATTGCAAATCCAGATCTTAAATGGGAAACCACTACCACTTTTGACATCGGTTTAGATTATGCTTTTGCTAAAAATAGAATTGCGGGGAGTATTGATTATTACACAGGAAAAACAACCGATTTATTATTAAATAGAGTTTTACCTTCTACTTCTGGATATTCTTCTATTCTTCAAAATGTTGGAGAAACTAAAAACTCTGGGATTGAATTAACATTAAGTACTGTTAATATTGAAACTGATAAGTTTAGATGGACAACCGATTTTAATTTTTCAGCTAATAAAAGTGAAATCGTAAAACTTTTGGATAGCCAATCGGATGATGTTGGAAATGGATGGTTTATTGGGCAGCCATTAAGTGTTTATTACGACCGAGTTTTTAACGGAATCTGGCAGCTTGATGAAAATGATGTTGCAAACAGCTACGGAAGAAGACCGGGAGATATAAAACTTGCCGATTTAAATAACGATGGAATGCTTAATGATGATGACCGAAAAATATTAGGGCAATTAGACCCAAAATGGATTGGTGGTTTTACCAGTAAAATGGAGTATTCAGGTTTTGATTTTTTAGTAACACTTTATACACGCCAAGGAAACTTAACTCGCTCACGAGCATTAGAAAATGTAACAATTTTTGGTAGAAATAACGATTTAGACCTTAATTATTGGACTCCAGAAAACCCAAGTAACGAATATCCACGTCCTAATATTAACAGAGAAAGACCATTGGATAATGGTGTGTTAAGTTATGTAGATGCTTCATTTGTAAGAATCCGAAACATTACATTTGGTTATACACTTAACAAAGAAGTAAGCGAGATTTTAGGTTTGGAAAGATTGCGTTTGTACGCTTCTGCACAAAACCCATTCCTATTTACAAAATCTGATCTGAAAGGTTTTGATCCTGAACTTGGTAGTGGTGATAATTTTATAGCATCGCCAAGAACCATTTTATTTGGTTTAAACGTTGCTTTTTAAAGAAATTAAATAAAATAGTCATGAAAAAAAATATACTATACATATTCGCATTAATCTCACTCATTTCTTGTAGTGATATTTTAGATGAAGAACTTACAGGCGACCTAACGGGCGATGGAGTTTTTATAGATGAAGAAGGAATCAACTTCGCCTTAAACGGAGCATATGCATCCCTTGGGCTCTTTATAGGAAACAGCCCAGATGGCAGAGACGGCACTAATAGAGAAACCGGATGGACGCTTATTGCCTTTGGAACAGACACCTATACAAACGCATCAGACGGTGGCTTTAAATATTTTAATACCTATGATTCCGACCTTAATGCTAGCTCCCAAATTGTAAGTGAGTCTTGGAATGAATTCTATAAAGGAATTAATGCTGCCAATACAGTTATTAGCAGAGCGCCAGAGGCAATCCCTAATAACCAGCAGAAACTCACAGAAGTTCTTGCTGAAGCTCGCTTTTTAAGAGCCTACTATTATTATTGGTTGGCTCGTATATGGGGACCTGTCCATTATACTGATGAAGAAACCACAACAGCCGAAACAGAAGCTCATAGAATGGCTTTAGATGAATTGTATCCAAAAATAATTGAAGATTTGGAGTACGCAGAAGCAAATCTACCAGGAGTTCAAGACGATTTTGGAAGGGCTACTTCTTGGGCAGCAAAAGCCACTTTAGCCGATTTGTATCTTACACGAAAAAATTACGATCTTGCAGCTAGTTATGCTGAAGATATTATAGATAAAGGACCATTTTCTTTGGTAAGTACGTATGCAGAACTATGGAATCTTGAAAATGAAGAAAATAGTGAAGTAATTTGGTCTACACAATTTGCAGACGAATTAGAGTACGATAACGGCGGAAACCCTGCACATCTTTTCTTTCTAATGGAGTACGACAAATTACCAGGAATGCAAAGAGATGTTGTTAACGGAAGACCATGGAAAAGGTTTAGACCTACAAATTATTTATTAAATTTATACGATATGGAAGATCAAAGGTACGATGGCACATTTACAACGGTATTTTATGCAAATAATCCAGATTCTGCTCCTTCAGGAGTAGCTGTTGGAGATACTGCTGTATACCTACCTCGTGTACCTTTATCTCAAGCTGAAAAAGATACTAAACCTTATGGAGCAAGTATTTATAATCAAGATGAATATACCGAGAAAATATATCCTTCTAGCAAAAAATGGGTACAACCAAACAGAGTCTCTACAAATGAAGAATCTGGAAGTAGAGATTTTATAGCGTATCGTCTAGCGGAGATCTATTTAATTGCTGCTGAAGCATATGCTTTAAAAGCAACTCCCAATCAAACTAAAGCTCTTTACTATCTAGACGAAGTACGCAAAAGAGCTTATGGAGTAGATAACGTATCCGATTTGCCAGTTATTTCTGCAGTAGACCTTAATGTTATTCTTGAAGAAAGAGCAAAAGAGTTGGCTCAAGAAGGAAAAAGATGGTTTGATTTAGTGCGTACCGGAAAACTAGTAGAACGCGTAAAAATGCACAACCCACAGGCCGCTTCTTTTATTCAAGAGTATCATAGTTTACGACCTATACCTTTAACACAAATAGATAGAACCTCTAACGAATTTCCACAAAACCCCGGATATTAATATTCAAAACATGAAAATTTAATGAAACATCCATGATTAACAATAAAACTTACTATAATTTGGATGTTTCATTAAACCATTAAAAACAATAAATACAAACAAATGAAATTAAGAGTTAAAAATTACCAACTTTATGCCTTAGCTATTGGTCTTACCATTGGATTATCAAGCTGCCAAGAGAGCGCCCCAAAAGACAACACTCCTTGGACTCCATTGTTTAATGGAGAAAATCTAAATGGCTGGACTCAAAAAGGAGGGGAAGCTAAATACAGAGTCGAAGACGGAAAAGTTATTGGTAGTACAGTCCATAATACTCCAAACTCGTTTATGACTACCAATAAAATGTATGACGATTTTATATTAGAACTCGATTATAAAGTAGATTCTACTATGAATTCTGGAATTCAAATCCGCAGTAACAGCACTCCTCAATATCAAAACGGACGCGTACATGGGTATCAAATAGAAATTGATCCTTCAGATAGAGCATGGAGCGCTGGTATTTATGACGAAGGTAGACGTGGTTGGCTTTTCCCTATTGAAAATGATAAAAATGCACAACAAGCATTTAAACAAGGAGATTGGAATCATTACCGAATTGAAGCTATTGGAGATACTATAAAAACATGGATTAATGGAGTTCCGGCAGCACATTTAATTGACGGGAAAACACACTCCGGATTCATAGCATTACAAGTGCATTCCATTGGAAAAGATGCTAAAGAAGGTACAGAAATTATGTGGAAAAATGTAAATATTCTTACCGATAGTTTAAGTAAATACAGTACAAAAACTCCTGTAGAACCTGTAGTCACTAAAAATAATTTAACCATAGACGAAAAGAAAAATGGTTGGGAAATGCTTTGGGACGGAAAAACTTCTAATGGATGGAGAGGCGCAAAACTTGAAGAATTTCCAGATAAAGGTTGGGTTATTGAAAACGGTATCTTAACTATAATGGAAAGTGATGGAAAAGAATCTGCTGCAGCAGGAGATATTGTAACAAAAAAACTATATCAAGATTTTGAGCTTAAAGTAGATTTTAAACTTACAAAAGGAGCTAATAGCGGTATTAAATATTATGTTGATACTGAAATTAATAAAGGGCCAGGCTCCTCTATTGGTTTGGAATATCAAATTCTTGACGACGATAATCATCCAGATGCTAAATTAGGAAATCACGACGGAAGTAGAACTGTAGCTTCTTTGTATGATTTAATTCAGGCAGATCCAAACAAACCAATCCACCCTGTTGGAGAATGGAATACTGCTAGAATTGTTTCAAAAGACAATCATGTGGAGCATTGGTTAAACGGAGTAAAAGTGCTTGAATATGAAAGAGGAAGTAAAGAGTATCGTAAACTGGTTTCAGAAAGTAAATATAAAAAATGGAAGAAATTTGGAGAGCTTGAAAAAGGAAGTATTCTTTTACAAGATCATGGAAATCGTGTTTCATATAAAAATATTAAAATTAAATCCTTATAAACCCTAAATAATGACAACTAGAAGAAACTTTATAAAAAACACCGTATTAAGTAGTACTGCTATTGCTGTTGGAAGCTCTGTAATGGGAATGCCTGCAAGTAGTTACAGAAGAATTATTGGATCCAACGACCGCTTAAATGTTGCTATTGCAGGTTTAGGGAGAAGATTAGGCGCTTATTATGATCCGATTGCACAAAAAGAGAGTAATGTAAACTTGATGTATTTGTGTGACGTTATGGAAAGTCAGAGGCTTAGAGCTAAGGAGAATTTTTCTAAAATAATTGACTATACACCAAAACTAGAAAACGACATCCGAAAAGTTATTGACGATAAAAAAGTAGATGTCCTCATAAATGCAACACCAGACCATTGGCATGCACCAGGCTCCATAATGGCGTTAAAAGCTGGAAAAAATGTATATGTTGAAAAACCATGTAGCCATAATATGAATGAGAATGAACTTCTGGTAGAAGCTTCTAAAAAATTCAATAAAGTGGTACAAATGGGGAATCAGCAGCGCTCTTCTCCTCACACCATTGAAATTATTAAAGAAATTCATAATGGAGTTATAGGAAATCCATACAAAGCTGTTGCTTTCTATAACAATTCAAGAGGAGAAGTGCCTCTTCAAACAAAAGCTGCCATTCCACAAGGTTTAGATTGGGAATTATGGCAAGGACCAGCAGTGCATAGAGAATATACAGATAATACATGGGACTATAACTGGCATTGGTACGGATGGAATTACGGAACTGCAGAAACAGGAAATAATGCTACCCATGAGCTAGATGTTGCACGCTGGGCATTACAAGTAGATTTTCCAGAATATGCAGAAGTAGAGGCCGATAAAAGACATTTTGTAAACGACGGTTGGGAAATGTATGATACCATGGAGGCTACTTTTAAATTTTCTGACAATAAAGTTATTCAATGGGATGGTAAAAGTAGAAATGGATATAGCACCTATGGAGGTGGACGTGGAACTCTTATTTACGGAAGTGAAGGAACTGTTTATGTTGACCGTGAAAAATATATGTTAATGGATAGAAGTGGAAAATTAGTTAAAGAAGTTAATTCTAATTCTAATGAAGCTGGAACTGCTCTTGGAGGAGGCGGAAGCATGTCCACTATGCATGTGGTAAACTTCTTTGAAACCATCCGCGGAAAAGAAAAATTGAACGCTCCAATTGACGATGCTAGTATAAGTATGGCTATGGTACATTATGCTAATGTTGCTTATAGAATTGGAAAAGGTTTCAAGATAAACAATAAAAACGGCCGTATGCTCGACGAAAATGCCATGAAATTATGGGGTCGAGAGTATGAAAAAGGCTGGGAACCTACCTTATAATTAGAAATTGCACAAAAATAAAAATTGCTTATGAATGATTTTTTTATAACGAAAGAAAACACTTGGGAGGATGTAGACAAAGGGATTAGTAGACAGATAACCAATTATAATAAAGACTTAATGATGGTAAAAGTTAAGTTTGAAAAAGGAGCTATTGGATACAAACATCACCATATACACTCGCAAGCATCTTACGTAGCTTCAGGAAAATTTGAGGTTACTATAGATAATAACACCAAAACATTAGAAACCGGCGATACTTTCTTTGCCAACCCTAATTTAGTCCACGGTGTAGAATGTATAGAAGCAGGCGTTCTCATTGATGTTTTTAACCCTGTTCGTGAAGATTTTTTATCACAATAAATAATAAATAAATGGATCAACTCAAAAATAAAGTTGCTATAATAACTGGAGGGAATGGAGTTTTAGGAGGCGCAATAGCCAAAGGCCTTGCATTACAAAAAGTAAAAGTTGCAATTCTAGGAAGAACAGAAAAAACAGTTTTAGATAGCGTAAAAGAAATTAAAGAAAACGGTGGAGAAGCCATTGCGCTTATTGCAGATGTTTTAAACCAAAAAGAGTTAGAAATTGCTAAAACAAAAGTTCTTGATACTTGGGGAAGCATAGATATTTTGGTAAATGCTGCTGGTGGAAACCGAAAAGGAGCCACCATAGCGCCAGATGAAAACTTTTTTGATTTATCGTTGGAGGATTTTGACAAAGTAAACGATCTTAATTTTAAAGGAACTGTGCTTCCTAGTTTTGTTTTCGGTAAAATAATGGCAAACAATGGTAGAGGAAGTATTATTAATATTTCATCTATGGCAGCACAACAAGCTATTACCCGTGTGGTAGGTTACAGTGCAAGTAAAGCAGCTGTAGATAATTTTACAAAGTGGCTTGCTGTTGAAATGGCTTTAAAATATGGAGATAAAATTCGGGTAAATGCTATCGCTCCAGGCTTTTTTATTGGAGAACAAAACAGAGCCTTGCTTTTAAATACAGACGGAACTCTTACTCAACGCGGACAAACAATTGTTGCTCAAACTCCTATGAAACGCTTTGGAGAACCCGAAGAATTACAAGGAGTAACAAATTGGTTAGCTGGAGATAATTCTTCCTTTGTAACAGGTGTTGTAATTCCTATTGATGGCGGATTTAGCGCTTTTAGCGGAGTGTAATAAAGTTATTTTGAATGTTGAATGTTGAATTGTTGGGTTTGCATCTTTTTGAAGTCGCAAAACTGTTTTTTGCCAAATCGCTTATTCATTGAACTTTCAACACTAAACTTTAAACCTTCAACATTTAAACTTTTAACTTTTAACTTCTTAACTTTCAACTAACAATAAATGAATACCAAATTAGAACAGACATGGCGTTGGTATGGGCCAAAAGACCCAGTATCGCTATCAGACATAAAGCAAGCAGGGGCAACAGGCATTGTTTCTGCCTTACACCATATTCCCAATGGAGAAGTTTGGACTGTAGATGAAATAATGGCACACAAAAAAACAATTGAAGCTGCAGGTCTTTCTTGGTCTGTGGTAGAAAGTGTTCCTATTCATGAAAGTATAAAAACTCAAAGTGGAGATTATATAGAGTACATCAATAATTACAAGCAAACTATTACAAACCTAGGGGAATGTGGCATAGATACTGTTTGTTATAATTTCATGCCTGTTTTAGATTGGACCCGTACAGATTTGGATTATTTATTAGAAGATGGGGCTACGGCACTTCGGTTTGATAAAACAGCTTTTGCTGCCTTTGAACTTTTTTTATTGAAAAGACCAGACGCTGAAAAAGATTATACCGAAGCCGAAATTGCTGCTGCTAATTCCTGTATAAATAATTTAACTTCAGAAGAAAAAAAACTACTTGTTACTAATATTATTGCAGGACTTCCTGGTGCTGAAGAAGGATATTCACTGGAAGAATTTAATGAAATATTAGCAACTTATAAAGATATTGATGCTGAAAAACTAAAACAACATCTTTTCTTCTTTCTAGAAAATATAATTCCTTCCGCAGAAAAAGCAGGAGTTAATATGTGTATCCATCCAGACGACCCGCCCTACCCTATCCTTGGACTTCCAAGAGTGGTTAGTACAGAACAAGATATTTTAGCTATTTATAAAGCTGTTGACAGTAAGAATAACGGACTCACATTTTGTACCGGATCTTTTGGAGTTAGAGCGGATAATAATTTAGCTGAAATGATAAAAAATCTTGGAGATCGTATTCACTTTACTCATTTAAGAAGTACTAAAAGAGATGAGCAAGGGAATTTTCATGAAGCAAATCATCTAGAGGGAGATGTTGATATGTTTAGTGTAATGAAAGCATTGATTGCGCAACAACAACAAAGAATTTCTGAAGGAAGAAAAGATATTAGAATGCCTTTTCGACCAGATCACGGACATAAAATGTTAGACGATTTAAAGAAACACACAAACCCTGGTTATTCTGCTATTGGAAGACTCCGCGGCTTAGCAGAATTAAGAGGTTTAGAATTAGGAATAAGAAAAACCTCTTAATAGAGTTACTCAAAAAAATCAACTACCTCGAGGCAAGCCTACGAGGTATTCAAAAGGAAAAATATTTTAATCCATTTCGACGTAGAACCCTTCGGTAAACTCTGGACAGGCTTTGGGGAATAAAACCCTCAATGAGGGATTTAATACAAAGAATTATTTATAATTTATTAGCAATATCTCCTTTATAGAACATGATATTAACGAATAACAAAAATTTTGTCAAGGTTTTTTTAATAAAATACAATTTTTAAAAAAATAAATTTATATTTGTGCAATCGATTACACAAATACCTGTTCAAGGTAAAAATATGAATCAAGTTAAAATATAAAAACAAATTAATACAAAGCTAGTTTCTTAAGTAGTTAAGAATAATCATAACTCAGTAAACTCCCTTGGAGCATGCTTAGGAAGCATTAAAAGGAAGGGCTAAAAGTATTTCGACGCAATCCCTTCGGGAAACTCAGGACAGGCTTTGGAGCATTCAAATCTCGATTATCGAGTAACATAAAATAGCTATAAACTCTCTTATGAGAGATTAAAATGAAGATTAAAACATTATGAACACTACTAAATTTATAAACGATAATTTTTTACTTCGTAACAAATATGCAGAAGAGCTTTATCATAACCATGCGAGTAAAATGCCAATTATTGATTACCATTGCCATTTATCTCCAAAAGATATAGCAGAAAATAGAGTTTTTGAAAATATTACGAAAGCATGGCTTGATGGCGACCATTACAAATGGAGAGCAATGAGAACCTTAGGTATTAATGAAAAATACATTACTGGAAATGCTTCCGATGAAGAAAAATTCCAACAATGGGCAAAAACTGTACCTTATACACTTCGTAACCCCCTATTCCATTGGACTCAATTAGAACTTGCTCGTTATTTTGATGTGTATGAGCTTTTAAATGAGAAAAATGCCAAGGAAATTTATAAAATCACTTCTGATAAATTAAATTCATCAGACTATAGTTGTCAACAATTACTTTCTAAAATGAATGTAAAAGTTGTTTGTACTACTGAAGATCCTATTGATACTCTAGAGCATCATCAGCAATTAGCAAAAAGTAATTTCGATACGCATATAAGCACTTCTTTTCGTCCAGATAAAGCTATCATGATTGGAAATGATGGTTTTATTGAATATTTAGGTAAGTTAGAAAAGGCTGCAGATATTAGTATTACGTCTTATCAAGATTTATTGGACGCTCTTGTAAAAAGAGTTCAGTATTTTAATGAGAATGGATGTAAAGTTTCCGACCACGGATTAAATAGCATTCCATTTGCTCCTTATTCTGAAGCTGAAGTAGATCAAATTTTAAAGAAACGTCTTAAAAATGAACAACTTTCATTCCTAGAAATAGAAAAATTTGAAAGTGCTGTTTTACAATTTTTAGCAGAACAATACCATTCGCTCGGTTGGATTCAACAATTCCACTTAGGAGCACTTAGAAATAATAACACCAGAATGTTAGCTAAATTAGGTCCTGACACAGGATGGGATTCTATTTCTGACTATCCACAAGCAGAGAAATTATCTAAATTTTTAAATAGTCTTGACGGAAAAGATAAACTTTCTAAAACTATTATCTACAATCTAAACCCTGCCGATAATGAGGTTATGGCAACTATGATTGGTAATTTCAATGATGGTTCTGTAAAAGGAAAAGTACAGTTTGGTTCTGGATGGTGGTTTCTAGATCAAAAAGACGGAATGACAAAACAAATGAATGCTTTGTCAAACATGGGACTTATAAGTTGCTTTATTGGAATGCTTACAGATTCTAGGAGTTTCTTATCTTACCCACGACACGAATATTTTAGAAGAATTTTGTGTAACCTCTTAGGAGAAGAAATTGAAAACGGTGAGCTTCCAAACGACATGGAATGGATTGGAAAAATTGTTGAAGATATTTCTTACAATAATGCTCAGGAATATTTTGATTTTTAAAAATAAATAACCTCGTTACAAAGTCCGCTGTGGATTTAAACGAAACAACATTAACCTACTTCGACATGAGTTGGAGATAAAAACCCTTTTTTGAGGGATTAAACAAAAAACTAAAACTTTAAATATTGAAAAAAGTAGTAGCCTTAGGAGAAGTTTTATTAAGATTATCAACCAAAGATCATCTTAAATTTTCGCAAGCGATAGAAATGAATGCCGATTATGGCGGAAGTGAATTAAATGTGCTTACGGGTCTGTCTAATTTTGGGATGAAGTCTGAAATGATTACGCGTCTCCCCGCAAACGATATAGCAGAAACTGCACTGATGCAAATGCGTAAATATAATGTTGGTACCAATTTTATCGCAAAAGGTGGCGACCGACTAGGACTTTATTTTCTAGAAAAAGGAGCCTCTGTACGAGGGAGTAAAATTATATACGACCGCGCTTATTCTTCTTTTGCACACATAGAAAAGGGAATGATTGATTGGAAAGCTGCTTTTAAAGACGCTACTTGGTTTCATTGGTCTGGTATTACGCCTGGCGTATCTCAAGGAGCTGCAGATGTTTGTATGGAAGCCATTGAAGTAGCTTCAGAGATGGGACTTACTATTTCTACAGATTTTAACTACCGTGCCAATCTTTGGAATTATGGGAAAACTCCTGGAGAAGTTATGGAAAAAATGGTTGCTAAATGTCAGGTTATTCTAGCAGGAGATTATGCTTCCAAACAATATTTTGATATTGATCCAGAGGGGGCTACAGAAAAAGAGCTCCAACAATCGCTTTGCGAAAAACTAAAAGAACGTTTTCCTTCATCAGAAAAAATAATTATTACCAACCGAAAAAATATAAGTGCTATGCACAACACATGGTCTGCTGTTTTATATGATGGAAAAAATCTTTTAGAGTCGGAATCTTATAATATTACCGATATTGTTGATAGAATTGGTGCTGGAGATAGTTTTATGGGAGCTTTGATATATGGTCTCAATTATTATGAAGATCAGAAAGCATTAGATTTTGCAGTAGCAGCTTCTTGTTTAAAACATACTATTTATGGAGATGCAAACTTGGTTTCAAAAGAAGATGTAGAAGATTTAATGGGAGGGAATGTTTCTGGAAGAGTGAAAAGGTAATTTTATTTTAAAATATACAGATGAAACCCTCATAGAGGAATTTATAATACCTCCACAAAAGGAGCTGAACAAATCAAAGGCTTTTAAAGGGTATTGACTTGTTACTTAATTATATAATGACATAAAAATCAATCGTTTAACTTAAATTTATTCATGTGAAAACATATACAAGAATAGAAGTGGCAACTAAAATGAAAGAAACTGGTTTAGTACCACTTTTCTATCATGAAGATGTAGCTATTGTAAAACAAGTTGTAAAAGCTTGTTATGATGGAGGTGCCCGCTTATTTGAGTTTACTGCTAGAGGAGCTTTTGCCCATGAAGTATTTTCAGAATTAATTAAATTTTGTGCTAAAGAATGTCCAGATTTAATTCTCGGTGTAGGTTCTGTAACAGATGCGGCAGCCGCTTCTTTATATATGCAAATGGGCGCTCAATTTATTGTAACCCCGGTACTTAGAGAAGATATTGCCCTTGTGTGCAATCGTAGAAAAGTATTATGGTCGCCAGGTTGTGCTACCCTTACAGAAATTGCAAAAGCAGAAGAACTTGGTTGTGAAGTAGTAAAATTATTCCCTGGTGGAATTTACGGACCAAAATTTGTTAAAGCAATAAAAGGCCCTTGTCCATGGACAAGCATTATGCCTACAGGTGGTGTTTCTCCAACTAAGGAAAACCTTAGTGAGTGGTTTAAAGCAGGCGTAACCTGTGTAGGAATGGGATCTCAACTTATTTCAAAGGAAATTATAGCAAATAAAGATTATAACCTTTTAAAAGAAACAGTAGCAAATGCCCTACAAATTATAAAAAAACTTAAATAAACGCTCTTTTGGTAAGTCCATAAGGGATTAAGAATAACCAACCAAAACTTAACATATTTTAAAAAAGAGCTTTAGTAAACTACCTCGGGGCAAGCCCTTGAGGCAAGTTCTCGAGGTATACAAACACAACAACCTTAATTCATTTCGATGCAGAGCCCTTCGACAAACTCAGGGCATGCTTGGGAGAATTAAGCCCTCTGTGAGGGATTAAAATATAATTAATAATACATGAAAGCTACCTTAAAAATCTCCCTAACACTGCTTACTTTTTTGATTTGCATTTCTTGCAATCAAATTAGTTCTCACAAAACCATTAAGCTAGCGCATGGTTTGGATGTAAACCATTCCGTACACAAAGCGATGCTCCAAATGGGAAAAGACTTAGAAGAAATTTCTGGCGGAAAAATGAATATCAAGATTTATCCCAATCAGCAATTAGGTTCTGAACGAGAATGTTTAGAACTTCTGCAAATTGGTAGTTTAGATATGACAAAAGTTTCTGTTGGAGTTTTAGAAAATTTTGCTCCTAAAATGAAGGTTTTAGGACTTCCATTTCTATTTAAAAGCAAACAACATTCTTTCAATGTTTTGGATGGTCCAATTGGAAAATCGCTCCTTAATGAAGGAACTCAATTTTGGCTCAAAGGCCTTTGTTATTACGATGCTGGAAGTCGTAGTTTCTACACTAAAGAAAGACCCGTAAATTCTCCTTCAGATTTAGAAGGAATGAAAATTCGAGTTATGGAAAGCGCAACTGCTATGAATATGGTTCGTAGTTTAGGAGGCTCACCTACTCCAATTTCATGGGGAGAATTATACACATCATTACAACAAGGCGTTGTAGATGGAGCAGAAAACAATCCTCCAAGCTTCTATTTATCAAAACATTACGAAGTGTGTAAATACTATTCTTTGGACGAGCATACTGTATTACCAGATGTTTTGGTAGTAGGAACCCATTTATGGAATAGTTTGAATGAACAAGAACAAGAATGGCTTCAAGAAGCAGCCGATAGATCTGTTGTAAATCAGCGTAAACTATGGGCTAAGTCGGAGAAAGAAGCTTTGGAAGCTGTGCAAAAAGAAGGCGTTGAAGTAATCTATCCTGATAAAGAGCCATTTGCAGAAGAAGTTCAAAGTATATATGACGCATATAAAAGCAATAAAGAAATGTATTCCCTAATCCAAGAAATTAGAAACACTAAATAAAATGAATTTTAGAAAGAAAGTAGACTTCGTTTTAAGTAGAGCATTAGTTTTTATAATGAGCCTGATGGTAATTAATGTTTTATGGCAAGTTTTCACACGCTATGTTACTGGTACTCCTAGCTCTTTTACAGACGAATTGGCACGATACTTAATGATTTGGGTTGGTATTTTAGGAGCAGCTTATGTATCTGGAAGAAATATGCATGTTGCCATTGATGTACTTCCTTCAAAATCTAGCGCAAAAACTCAAAAGAAATTAGCAGTAATTGTGAATGCACTCATCATTATATTTTCATTATTAGCTTTTGTTATCGGAGGTATCCGACTTGTATATATCAGCTACATTTTGGGTCAGCATTCTCCTGCTTTAAATATGCCGCTCTTTGCAGTATATCTAGTTATTCCTATTAGCGGATTGCTTATTATTTATTACAAAACCTCAGATATTTTAAAGAAATAATTATTATGGAATATATCCCAGTTCTCGTATTAGTCATAAGTTTTATATGCCTTTTAGCAATTGGTACTCCAGTTGCTTGGAGTATTACCATTTCATCCTTATTAACCATGCTGGTAACCATTCCAGCTATGCCAGCTTTTACCACTGTTTCGCAACGAATGGCTACTGGTCTCGATAGCTTTGCTCTCCTTGCCATTCCGTTTTTTGTCCTCTCTGGAGAGCTCATGAATAAAGGAGGAATAGCCCATCGACTCATTGCATTTGCTAAAACATTGGTAGGATCATTTCCTGGCGGACTAGCATTAATAAATGTAATTGCTGCAATGCTAATGGGAGCTATTGCTGGTTCTGCAATGGCATCTGCATCTGCTATGGGAAGTATTTTAGGACCTGAAATGGAAAAAGAAGGCTATTCAAAAGAATTTGGAGTAGCAGTAAATATTACCTCGGCAACAACTGGACTAATAATCCCTCCAAGTAATGTGCTTATTGTTTACTCGCTAGCTAGTGGTGGAGTTTCTATTGCCGCCCTATTTTTAGCAGGATACATTCCTGGTATTTTAACAGGTTTATTCTTAATGATAGTAGCCGCTATTTGGGCAAAAAAGAAAAAATATAATGTAGGAAAGAGAAGTACATTAAAACAAGTTTTTAGCACTTTTATAGATGCTGTTCCTAGCTTGCTTTTGTTAGTTATAGTTATTGGAGGTATTGTAATTGGAATTTTTACAGCTACAGAAGCTTCTGCAATTGCTGTTTTATACACCCTTATTCTAGGATTTATATATAGAGAGATTTCCTTTAAAC
>Ga0208029_1000218_pt1 | contig 39790 bp, 55 predicted proteins | sample MalvireepMed_s12_FD_184242 | JGI IMG/M metagenome (GOLD analysis project Ga0208029, IMG submission 184242) | Marine viral communities from the Global Malaspina Expedition - Malaspina viral metaG DeepMed_s12 (SPAdes) (version 2) | ecosystem: Environmental > Aquatic > Marine > Oceanic | place... | reverse complement strand
CCCCACTCGGACGATCGACCCAACGCCCCGCCTGCCCTTCGCTGTCAATTTCTGGGTGCCCTTGACCACGGCGCGGGTCTTCCGTTCACGCGACTGGCGCCGCGCGTCTTCTGCCGCCTTTGCGACCCGCTTACTCAGCTGCACGTGCAATATGCTCTCCATGCGTCGCTGAGTCGCCGACCAGGCGTTTCGCATAAATGGCTGTGGCCGTGCACCCTCTACGTCGACCACCGCAAACGGCCCGTCAGGCGTGGCCAGGGCGGCGCCCCGTTTCGGTTGGATCGTGTGGCCGCCGGTCCCGAATTCGACCAGGTGTGCATAATTCGCCGGTTCGCGTGATGCGTTGCCAGCTTGGCCGCGTATCGTTTCGGCCTTTTTTCCGGCGACGTTGCGGCGTGGCCCCATCACCTCGATCGCCACGGCGCTGTGCGCCTTTTTGTATTTCTTCGTGACCGATCCCATGGCGAATTTGAGAAGCCCCGTTTCCGACGGCACCCTTCGCCGCGCGGCTTTGACGAATGGCTTGGCCGCCTTTTTGATCGCACCCGTCAACACGCGTTCCTGGACCTTGACTTCAAGGAGATTCATAGCGTCCAGGGTCTTTTCGATACCCCGCAATTCCAACGCGGCGCCGACTCGTCCTGATTTAGCCATCGGTGGTTCCATCGGCCCGCTCGGTCACGAGTAATTCGGTGACGCGGTGCTCCTCTTTCAGATCGGTCACGCGTGAGATTTCAAAAAGGCGGCCGGTGGTGAGCAGTTGCAAACGCTGCTGAGTCGTGGGTGGTGTCGGTGTCCAGGCCATACGCACCACGTGCGTCTCGGTGGTCTGGTTCTGGTCTGCGGCGAAGATGTCGTGGGCTCGCAGGGGTTCGATGCTCACCCATCGCGGCTGGCCCTGCTGACGCCACGCACGCGTCGGCTGTCCGTACGGGTCGCCCGCCTCGTCAGACGCCAGGAGAATGGCACGGTGCCGCATGTTGTCCGCTGGTAGTTTCATGCGCTGTTCGTGACGCCCGACGATTGCAAATTCACGGTCAGTTCACTGGTCGTGGTCGCCAGGCCCAGTGCCGTCGTGTATTTGCTTGACGCCACGTCGGCCTCTCGGCAAATTCCGCCGGCATTACTCGATACGAAATAGCTGCGGCCCTGCACCAGGTTGCCGCTGCCCAGGATGACGGGCCCCGCGACCAGGTAGCGCACCGGTTGCTCATCTGCTGCGTTTGATACTGCGATCCCCCTGGCGGCCGCTGTCGCTTCGGCGTCGGCGTCAGCCGGTTTGAGCTTGCCGCCGTCAGTTGCGTCGGCGTATATCGGTTGCCCTGCGGTAATGGTGGCGCCGGCGATACCCTGGCCCAATGTCCAGCCCCCCGTGGTCGACGGCTGCACCTGGGCCGCCGTGATGGTCACGTCAGCCATTCAGCACCTCCACGCGGGGAAACGCTTTGAGATTTTGAACCACGCTATCGACGTCCAGCGGCGTTTCGCTGGTGCCAGGGTTCCAATACCAGAAGGTGCCCAGGCGCTGAATGGCGAACCGTGCCACCTCGGGCACGTTTGCCGCGTCGGCACCGTAGCCCGCGACAAATGTGACCGTTACCGCGTCGGTATCCTCTCGGGCCGACGGCCAGGATTGCCCATACTTCAAGCGAATCGAACCCGGCGCTTCGTTCGTCACCGCCTGGTAGACGTCGGTTGATACCGTTTGCGTGGCACCGTCGCCGTCCAGGTAGGTGATAGACGTAACCGAAACAAGGGGCGCCTTTGGAATCCAGACCACGCCAGAAGCGGGCCACGCGTCGAAGGTGTATTGCCAGGTCGCGTTGATGAACTGTCGCGCGGTCAGGTGCTCGATATGCCGCGTCGCCGAACGCAGCAGCAGCTGCGCCGCTTCGTTGTCGTGGTCGCCGTCGATCCTCGCGTGGTTCTTGAACGCGTCCAGGGTGACAGGTTCACCCGACGGTTTTGTTGTCTGCGTCAGACCCATCGGTTGTTCCCTTGGTTTTTCGCGCCCGGCCTCGTCGCTTGCGAGGCGCTGCGTCGGCCGTTTCGACCTCGACTATTTCGGCCACCTTGCGACGAACCCAACGCCAGGCACTCGGTTCGTCCAGGTCGTAGACCTCGCCGACTTCAAACGCTTCGCCGCCAGCGTTTGCGCTTGGTTTCGCGGTGAATTTGATTCGCATGCCCAACCTCGAAAAAGTCTAGCGCGCCCCGAAGGGCGCGCCAGACCGGAAAAAGAGAAAGACCACCCGTCAGCTGATCGCGCTGGTAGCGTCGGCAACTGCCGCCGCGTAGCGTGGCTCCGTCGCCAGGTAGAGGCACGCACCCACCTGGGCGTTGCTGCCCACGTCGGCCACGCTCGCCTGAACGTGCGTGAACCCCGACGATACGTCAAGGTCGTCGGCGTCGAATTCGACCACCCAGATAGCCTGGACCTCGGCCGACGTCGCGTCGGTGTAGGTGTTGGCCGCCGATTGCGTGGTAAGGGTGAAATTTGCCACGCTCGAAAGGGTGCCCTGCTTCGTATAAATGCGCGTGAAATTCAACGCCTTGGACGATGTACCTGCGGCGTCGGTCGCCTGGGAAACGGTAATCGTGGGATCATCGCCCGCCGTGCCAGCTGCCTTGAAAAATACAATCGCCACGTGGTTGAAATTCTCAACGCTGACCCAGTCGCCGGTGTTTGCACCGGCTTGCATGTCGACGGGCACGAACCCGCTGACGATTTGCGAATTTTGCGTAAATGGAGAACCCATGAGATCGTTGCTCCTACTGATTAGGCCCTAGCGGCCAGGGTGACGAAGGGTGACAGCGTGGTGCTTCCATCACGCGGCGAAATCGGGGCCGACAGCCACGGCTGGCCGCCCATACGGAATGAGAATTTGAACGCGGTCACGTCCCAATCGAACCAGAGGTGGATGCTCGACGACTGGCGAATACCGCCGCCCTTGACCGGTGCCAGGTACTGGCCCAGGTCGGCCAGGATGATGTCACCCGCATCGCCCAAGGTTTCGCACGCCTGGGTCGGGATGACAGGCCGCCCGAAAAGCGTGCCGTAAGGCGCGCCGCTTAGGCCACCGGCTGGCATGTAAAGCGCTTCGCCCCAGTCGGCAGTCGATGCGCCGGTATCCAGCTTGCCCTGCTTTTGAAGGGTCAGCAGTTCCGGTTCCACGTCCTGGTTGATCAGCCACACGGCGTTCGGCCGCGAGGGTGCATACAGGCGTGACCACATGTTGATGACATTGACCCCGACCACCGTGTCGGCCACCTGGCTACCGACCTTCGCAACCTCGACCTTGCCGCCACTGTTCAGGATTCCCAGGGGCTGGCCCGCACCCGTGCCCTGTACGATTGCTTCGTTGATCTTGTACGTGAGCACTTCGGGGGCCTTGCGATTCAAATAGGCCGCCATTGCGCTGTTGTCTTCGAGCAGTTCGTCGGTAACAGGTGCCAGGGCCCGCAGCTTGTGAAGCGTGACGCCGACTTCCTGAATACTGGGCTTCGACTGCGTCGCCTGGCTCTGTTCTGAATCCCAGTATGCCTGGATGCCACTAGAACCCCAGGGCGTCGTTTCGTCGGTCGGGACCGTGAGACGGTTGCTGCCGGTGGTGATTTCATCGCACCGACCCAACAACGAATCTTCGCCCCGGATCAGGGCGTTGATATCACGTCGGGCGTCTGGCGGTACTGCGAAGCCACCTTCACTGTCGATTGCCTCATTGGCGCCGTCGGGATCGGCACGCAGTTCTGTGCGTAGCCGCTCATCCATCTGCGGGTTGCCTGGCCGATTCGCACGGGCGACGGCGTTGGCCCACTCGCCCATATCTCGGAAACCCCACAGGCCCTTGTCGTCGTTGCGATAGGTGCCCCCGGTGATTTTCGATACGCCGCGTGGCTCGGTCGTCGGTTCTGCCGGTTCCGTGCGTCGACCGTCGACGGCATTCAGTTGCGCTGCCTGGTCGGCCAGTTCGTTCAGTTGCTCGATTTGTACTTTCAGCTGCCTAAATTCGTCCTGGTACGTTTCGAGCCGCTCGACGTCGGAAGCGGTCAGTTGCCGCCCCTCGGCCTCAGCGGCGGCGGCGATGGCCGCCCCGTTGTTATGCGCTGCCGATTGGGCCTCGCGTAGTTCTTGAATTGTCATGGTTTCGACCTTTGTGTATCGCCGGTAACGCTCGCCCAAAAAAAAGCGCACCGACAACCTGGTTTAAGGTTGACGATGCGCCGATGGCTGAGCATGGACGATTCGCCGTCGCACGGTCACGCGGGCAACGGTCTAGGCCGGTGCACGCGTGGCGTGGCTTGGGCAAGTTTTCCTAATTATATGCCAGGGTGGCCAACCTCCAAATGTGCCAGGTAGGCGGCCTGGGCCGCTTGGCGATCGAGCACCGACCGCTGCCGCATCGCGGCTTCGTATTCGCTGACGGTTCGGGCGCTGATTTCGGTGCCGGTATAGGCCGGGTAGGTCACAACCGAGACGTCGTGCAAATCGACGTCGACCAGGTGCCGCCTGGGCAACTGGTCGCCCTCGGGCTCCTCCCAGGCCTGGCCGACCACGCTAAACGCGAACGACATCTGCGACACGTCGCCCCGCCTGACCGATTCCGCAATATCGCGGCCCACGGTCGTATCCGGTGGGGTGATAGACGCCAGCAGCCCGTGCGAATCCTCGCGAAGCCGAAGCGTGCCAGCCGTCGACCTGCCAAGTATCTTGCTCGGGTCGTGGTCGACCAGGGCCCGAACATCGGGCCCGCTTGCCAGGGACCGCGTGAACGCCCCCCGATCGACAAACTCCAGGAACATGCCGCCTATCGGTTCGCTCGGTTCATCGAAGACGGCCGCGTATCCCTCCAGGGTGGGCAATTCGCCGCCCCCGGCGCGTAGTTCCTGAACGCTGGCGTGCCTGATTTCATGTTCTGATTTCATTTTGGGTTCCTAGCATTTTCGTCGCCTTGTCCATGATGGCGGCCGCGTGGCGTGGTGCCCGCTCAATCGACCATAGATCAGCCAGGCCGCCAACGTCACCGGCGGCGGCGGCCGCCTCCAGGTCGGCCAGGCTCTCGGCAACGTGCTCGGCGCCGTAATCGCGGGCGATGGTCGCCACCAGGGCGTCGTCGGCCGCACCGAACGCGTCGCCGCGTACACAACGCGCCAGGGCACGCACGCAGGGTTCGACCGCGTCGGCCACTTCATCGTCGAAGGTTTCGTAGAACGCTATTCGCTTCGCGTCCAATTTGCCCCGCTCAGCTGCCTGGGCCATTGCGCGCGATTCCTTCCGCACGCAACGGCCCAGTGACTCCGACAATGGCTCTAGTAGATAGACCGAATAGGCCCGCACGTCGCTGTCGTCGTCGGGTAGCTCGATCACCGGCTCTGGTTCCAGTTCGGGTTCGTCGCCCACGTCGTCCAGGTTCGTGAGGTTCATCTGCACCAGGTGCTGGTCACCGTCGTCGATCGGGTTGAGATCCTCAAACCGTCTGATTTCGTTGGCAGACAGCACACCCATGCGCCATAGCTTCTCGTAATAGTCTGCACGGGCCCCCTGGTCGCCACGCAGCAGCGCCTGCACCGACATCCTCGTGAACAGGGTTCTGCGGGCTGGCGTGCCGATCAGCTTTCGCTGCGCCTCGGATTCCCACCCATTGACGCACGGCACAATGGCGTCGGTCACGAACTCGATGGCCTGGTGCTCGATGTTGGAGAACGTCGCGCGGTCCAAGTCGGCCAATTTGTGCGGTGGGACTCTATACCACCTGGCGATTTCGCTGACCTGGAACTTGCGGGTCTGTAGGAACTGGGCGTCGTCGGGCGGCACGCTGATCGGCTTGTATTGCAGGCCGCCTTCGAGCACGAGCACACGGCTAGCGTTTTTCGGGCCTCGGTTGCGGCGCTCGAACTGTTGGGCCAGGGCGGCCGAGCGGTCGGGTGCCAGCGGGGTGGGTGATTCCAGCACCGCCGAACCGTGCGAACCGTTGCCGAACCAGGCGGCGCCGAATTGCTCGGTGGCGATGCCCAGGCCAATCGCCTGGCGTGCCAGCGCGATCGGCGAATATCCCACCAGGCCGTCGAACCCCAGGCCACGCAAATGGAACATGTCCTGACCGCGTAGCCGCGTCGGTTCGGTGGTTCCGTTCTCGACCAGGTAGGCCACGCTGCCGTCGCGGTCACGTGTCGGGGTCACGCGGTCGGGCGTCACGATCCACAACGACTGGGGCCGCCCCGCACCGTCTCGCACAATTTCCGCGTACCCGTTGCCGTAAATCTGCCGGTGAGCCTCCAGGGTTCGCTTGAAATCCCAGGCGCTGGTTTCCTTGTTCGGGCCCTGGAACATGAGCCAGTGCAGGTTCGACCGGTCATCCACGTCGGCCCCGCCATCGTCGCGGCGGCGCATGAGACGCCAGGGAAGGCTGGCCACCGTTTCGCTGATGATTCGCACGCAGGCAAATACGGCGCTGTATTGCAGCGCCGTCTGCTCGTCCACGTGCACGCCCGCCAGGGGTGGCACCCATACGGGGTCGGCCGATCCAGCGGCCGCCGGTTTCGAGGCCCTCCGTAATTCAAACCGCCGCAGGATGTCGCGTATGCTTACCATTGATATTCCACCAGGTCATTGGTTTCGTAATGACTGCGTGCGGCCAGGGTTTCGGCCTGCCATAGTCCGATCGCCATGATGGCCGCCACGGCCACGTCGATTTTCTCAGCGGCCCGCGCCTTGTCGGGTTTGACGTTGCCCGCCTCGTCACGTCGCACCACCAGGTTGGACATGTTCCACCGCATCGGTGCATGGCCGCCGTGAACAATCTTCTGTTCGAGCGTGAGGCGTTGCAGCTGCTTGGTGGGATCGGCGAAGCTTTTATATCCCTGACGGTAGGCGACCACGGGCACGCCTTCGCCCAGTAGACGCTGCTGCATGTGCGTCGAATTCCATGGGTCGATGCCAACGCCCCGCACGTCGTAGGTTTCAGCGGCGGCCAGTAGATCGGCCACCACCGTGTCGTAATCAACCGAATTTCCAGGGGTCGCGGTGACGATGCCATCCTGAACCCATGCCCGATACGGCACTCGGTCGCGGCGTTCGCGTTCCTCCATGCGATCGGCAGGTATGTAGATTCGCGGCACCAAGGCGACTACCGGCGCGGCGTCGTCGCCTGGCTCTGGGTCCAGCGGAAAGGCGGCCACCCAGGCAGTCAGGTCGACGGTATTAGATAGGTCGATCCCGATATAACACGTGGCGCCCGACATATCGGGCACCGGTATCGACGCGGTCGCGTCCCAGTCCCGCATGGGAATATATCGAACGCTTTGCTCGGTCCATTGGTTCAGGTATAGCTGGCGAAATGTGTTCTCGTAGGCCGTGTCTCGCTTCGCCTTTTCGCATTCCCTGGCCAGGAATTCATGCGAAACCGAGACGCCCAGGTTGGGGTTCGCTTCGGCCCATTGCGTGGGGTCAGTCCAGTCGGCGTCGGGGTCGGTTTCCCACACGGCGGCGTAGAACGCGGGGTCGTCGATCATCCCTTCCGACACGGCGCTGGCGTAGTCCCATACTTTTCTGCAAACGCTGTCCCTGGCGAATCCCGCTGTGGTGATTGAAACCATGAGCGGCTGCGACCTGGCACCCATGCCAGTTCTGAGAACGTCGTACAGGTCGGGCGTTTTCTGTGCGTGCAGTTCGTCGAATATCACCAGGTGGGGGTTCAACCCGTGCTTCGTATAGGCGTCGGCGCTGATCGGCTTATACACCGCGTTTTGTGCGGGGTTCACGATCGCATCGCCGTAGACCTGGAGCATTTCCGACAGCAGCTGCGACCGCCCGACCATCGCCTTGGCGATCGAGAAGACCAGGCGGGCCTGGTCCTTGTCTGCGGCGGCGCTGAATATCTGGGCCCCTGCCTCGCCATCGAGGCACAACGCGGCCAGGGCCAGGGCGGCACCCAGGGTCGATTTGCCGTTCTTGCGTGGCACCGCAATGAGCGCTTCCCGGTATCGTCGGCGGCCGTCGGCGTCGACCGTGCCGAACAGGTCGCGCACAATGCGACGTTGCCAGGGTTCCAGGGTGAACGCCTGGCCCGCACGGTCGCCCTGGACATGCACCAGGGCGCGTTCGCAGAACTGCACCACCGCCGAACCGGCGTTGTTTTTGCTAGTCGCCATTGACCAGGGCCTTCAGCTTTTCGGCTGGCGTTTCGCTTTTCTTGCTGCGTGGTATTCGTGCGCGGCTCGAAGGCGTCATGCCCAGTTCCGCAGACCACCGGTGCATTTCGGCGGCGGCCGCTTCCATGACACTGACAGCAGGGTGCTTGATCATGTTGCCCGACGCGGCCGTATACCACATGCCATCTTTGTGTATCGCGTTCCTCGCTTCGTACCACCTGGCGTATGCCTCGCAATAGGCTGCAAGGGCGCCCTTATCGAGCTCAGATAGCACGCATTGGCGACGCAGCATGGGCGCCACGGTCGCAAACCGACGCGCGGCCCTAGGTGACAGGCGCAGCCCTGGCCGGTTCGATTCTGCCGGTGGCACGGGCTCAGACTCCGCGTGGCGGTCGGGCCGGTACGTGCCAGCCAATTTCAAGGTGGCGGTCGGTTTCGGTTTTCTGCCTCTGGTCATTAGTCTTTTTCCAGGGGAATTCCCCATGGGAATTCCCCATGGGAATTCCCCATGACCTGCGTGGGGAATTCCCACGCAAGGGAATTCCCTATGACCTGCGTGGGGAATTCCCGCGCAAGCGATTATGAAAGTGCGGTGCGCTCACGCAGAACTTAGACCGTTGGGGGACCTCAAGGCCCACCCCAAAAATCCTAACACCCACCCGGAGCGGCAAGTTGAACTTCTAGCAAAAGTCATCACGGCGACTGGTTGGAGATCACCCGTCGTGGTTTCGAAGCTATCGGGGTATGTGATAAAGGGCCACGGTCGCCTTTTAGCCGCCGCTCGAGCGGGCTTCGAGGAGGTCCCCGTCGACCTTCAAGACTATGAGTCGGAAGAGGAGGAGCTCGCCGACATGATTGTCGACAATGACATTGCGGATCTTGCGGTGATGGATCTCGACCTACGCGGTGCGGTTCTTGCCGATCTTGCCGCAATGGACTACCCCATGGAGCTAGTCGACTTTTCGGAGTTTGACGCTGACGAAATAGGATTGCCCGACTTGCCGGAAGGCGACGGTCCTGGGATTTGCACGATGAGCTTTAAGCTTACCGAGAATCAAGTCGAAGAAGTTGAGCAAGCACTCCGGTTAGCAAAGGGAGACGGCCCCTTCGGGGAGACCGGGAACGAGAACGGAAACGGGAACGCACTTGCTCGCCTGGCGCGAAAATACAACGATGGGTAGAGCGAAAGACATACGGGTCAAGCCGATCTCCGCACAAAGCGCTCGGAGAATAATCAGGCAACTCCACTACTCGCGGAAGGTTTGCTCGAACAGTCAACTCCACTTTGGAGTATTCCTCGACGGGAGATGCGGGGGAGCGCTGCAGTTCGGCCCCTCTATGGACAAGCGAAAAGTGCAAGGACTGGTCAGCGGGACAAGGTTCAACGGCTTTCTCGAACTGAACCGGATGGCGCTTGCGGATTGGCTCCCGCCCAACGGGGAAAGTAGGGCAATCGGAGTTTGCCTGCGAATGATTCGAAAACGCTACCCGCACGTTGAGTGGATTGTCTCATATTCGGACGCTACGCAGTGCGGCGACGGGGCGATCTACCGGGCGTCGGGATTTGTCCTCACTTCAATCAAAGAGAATAAAACAATACTTCGAATGCCGGACGGATCGACCATCGCAGACATTACGCTCAATGTGGGAACGGAAAAATGGAAGGAGGGCAACGCGGCCTATTGGCGCAAGCATGGCGCAAGGAGCCTCCCCGGTTATCAGCTTCGGTATATTTACTTTCTAAACCCGGCGGCACGGGAAAGGCTGGCAGTCCCAGTGATTCCCTTTCGCAAAATTGACGAAGTGGGAGCCGCCATGTATCGTGGAAAATCTAAAGGCGCACGAAGCATAGAACCGATGCACCCACCATCCCAGGTGGAAGAGGGCGGTGCAATTCCGACCCGTGCGCTCCACGCAACCGAAGGGAACAAGAGTGAAGGAGACTGACGCACTAGGGAGAAGAAGGCACCCCAACCAGAACGCGGGAAGCAAAGGGCTTCCGATTCCCGGCGACGGCGGGGAGGCTTTAGCTTGTCCCGCTTGGCTCGGCAAGGTGGGGAAAGATGAGTGGGAGCGGGCCGTGGAAGTGCTTCGCTCGCAAGGTATCTTGTCATCCAAGGACGCGCCGGCGCTGGAACTTTACGCGGGAGCCTTTGAAGAATACAGGTGGGCCAGAGCCGACGTGGTTAAAAATGGTATAAGAATCATTACCAAGACGGAAAGGGGCCACGAGGTAGAGCGGAAAAATCCCGCTTGCACCGTAATGAATAGCGCGTGGGCAAGATGCCGCACCCTCCTCCACGAACTCGGGCTCACGCCTAGGAGCGGGATGGGATCGGAGGGAGCAGGGGGAGATGACTTCGAGAAGCTCATGGGGTTGTGTTGAGCGACGGAAAAAGGGCGACGGAATATGCGGAAGCGATCATCGCCGGGGAGATCCTTGCGGGGGGGAAAGTCATCCGGGCCTGCGAACGGCACCTTGCGGATCTCAAGAGAGCCGAAGAAGAGAGCTTCCCGTACTACTTTGACACGGCTGCAGTCGACAGGGTCCTCAAGTTCGCCGGGCTCTGCTACCACTACAAGGGTCCGCTGGCCGGGAAGCCGTTCGAGCCCGATCCCTTTCAAGCCTTCATCCTCGGATCGATCATGGGGTGGAAGAGCAAGGCCACCGGGCTCCGACGCTTTCGGATTGCCTACGTCGAGATGGGAAGGAAGAACGCCAAGACATTCCTGGCCGCGGTGCTCGCCTTGTATCTCCTGGCACTGGACGGCGAGTCGGGTGCCGAGATCTACTCCGCCGCCACGAAGATGAAGCAAGCCAAGATCGTTTGGGACATGGCCGAGAAGATCAGCCGCCGCTCGCCTTGTCTCAAAAACAAATTCCGCACCCGCTACTCGAAGCTCGAATTCGAACGCACCGACAGCTTCTTTGAACCTCTCCCGGCTGACAGCGACAAGCTCGACGGGCTCAACCCGCACGTCGGGATAGCGGACGAGTTCCACGCTTGGCCGCACCGCGGGCTCTGGGATCAACTTGAAGACGGGATGGGAGCCAGGGACCAACCGCTCATCTTCACGATCACGACAGCCGGGCATGACAAGGACGGGATTTGCTATCAGGTCCGGACCCATTGTTGCAACGTGTTGGAGCTCGACGGCTACGACGACGAGGAGACCTTCGTCTTCATCGCGTCTCCGGATCAGGAGGACATTGACTCCCCGGACGGCTGGAAGAAACGGTCGACATGGGACAAGGCCAACCCGGCACTCGGGACCGCGAAGAACCTCGACTTCATGGAGGCGCAGATCGACCGGGCAATCCAGATGCCCAGCAAGGAGAACGCAGTCAAGACCAAGCAACTCAACATTTGGACGAGCGGACAAATCAAGTGGCTTGACGTCGCGAGGTTCGAAGACTGCAGCAGGACAAAACTTTCCTACCCCGACGCATGGGAATCGATGGTCGGCCGGGAGTGCTTCACCGGGCTCGACCTCTCCGCGAAGATTGACTTCACCGCCGCCGCTCATCTCTTCCCTCCGACCGAGAAGGATGAGCGGTGGGCGATCCTTCTTCGGCTCTGGGTTCCGGAGGCGACCGCTGAACTCAGAGAGCGAAGGGATCGGATCCCTCTCAGGAAGTGGGTCAAGGAGGGGTTCGTGCAGCTAACCGATGGAGAGGTGGTGGACTATGATCAAGTCGAAGCTGATCTCAAAAGCGATGGAGACTTGTTCCGGATCAAGGAGATCGGGTTCGACCCTTGGAACGCCGGAGCGACCGCGACGCACTTGGAGCTCGAAGGGTTCGAGATGGTGCAGATGCGCCAAGGGTTCGCGACGATGGCGCACCCGACCAAGGAGTTTGAGGTCATGGTCCTGCGACGGCAGTTCGAACACTTCGGGAACCCAGCTCTGCGTTGGATGGCCAAGAACGCTCAGGTCGTCAGGGACAGCAACGACAACCTGCGCCCGGGGAAGAACCGGAGCGCCGACCGAATCGATGGAATCGTGGCGACCATCATGGCTCTCGGGAGAGCGCTGGTCAGTGCCGACGCGGAGAGCGTCTACGAACGGCGGGGGCCATTGGTGTTGTGACTCCGAACCGACCACCGCGATCGATGACCGGCCCCGAATACCGGGAGCGCTGCGACGCTCTCGGCTTGTCGGTCACCGTCCTGGCCGAGGTCCTCGGAGTCAATCGGCGGGGATTGCATAAACGATTCGTGCCGGAATCGGTGGTGAGAACCGAAGCGGTCCTCGCGCTCGAGATGATTGAACACCGGGTTCTTGCTTTGCGATACGATCGCCTGCTGACCCGGAGCCGCGAGGACAAGTGAACAAAGTTCTCTTCTCGGCGCATGGCGGCGGTGGGCAAGGACGGGCAAAATGAACGCGAGTGAATTGGCCATTCGTAAAGAGGCGCAAGGCTGATGTGCAGGCGAGCACGGTGTCCGACCCGGCCTCGTGGCTCATCGATGCCTTGAGCAGACAGAGCTCAAGCGGGCTCTCGGTGACACCCGGGAAGATCCTCGGGATCGCGGTCGTGTATGCTTGCGTCAATGTGATCTCGAAGTGCTTCGCCACTCTCCCGATCCGGCTTTACCAAGGGGGACCGGATGGGAGCAAACAGATTTTGCGACTCGACCCGATGCACCAGTTGCTAGCGGTCAAGCCTAACCCGGAGATGACCTCGGTCGATTTCCGCCGCGTGATGCAGGCGCACCTCTCGCTTCATAACAATGCCTACGCCGAGGTCGTGCGCGATGGCGCAGGCCGTCCCGCCGAACTCTGGCCGATTCATCCCGCGAACATCACCCCGGACCGAGGCGACGACGGGATTCTTTTTTACAGGTTCCGCCATCAACTCGACGGCCGCGATCCGCTCCCGATGTCGGACGTCCTGCAACTTCGAGGGCTCACCTTTGACGGGGTCTATGGCTTTGACCCGGTCGGCGGTCTTCGAGATGTTTTCGGGCTGGCAATGGCGCTCGACACGAACGCGGCCAAGTTCTTCGCCAATGATTCGAAGCCCGGCACAATTCTCTCCACCGAGCAAGCTCTCAGTGACCGCGCCTATAACCGACTCAAGGAGTCAATGGAGAAGAGCCGCGGAGTGGAGAAGGCGCACCAGTACAAGATCTTCGAGGAGGGACTCAAGATCCTCACCGCCCGGCAAGCGAACCGCGAGAGCCAGATGGATGAGAGCCGGGCGCGACAGTCCCTTGAGATCTGCCGAATCTACAACGTCCCTCCCCACAAAGTTCAGATCCTCGACAACGCAACCTTCTCCAATATCGAGGAGCAACAGATCGATTGGGTCGCCGATTGCATTCTGCCGCTGGCGGTGACCTGGGAGGCCGCACTCGGTCGCCTTCTTCTAAGTGATCGCGACCGGGTCACCGGCAAGTTTTTCAAGATAGATCTCCGCGGGCTCATGCGTGGAAAGATGATCGAGCGGGCCGACTATTACTCGAAGCTGATCACGGCCGGAGTTCTGTCACGCAACGAAGCCCGCGTCTTCGAGGACCTCGACCCGGTCGACGGGCTCGACGAGATGCTTGAGCCGATGAACATGCAACCGGCGGGAGCCAGATCAGAACAAGACTAATGGAAAAGATTCTCATGAAAGCACTTGGCCCCGACCGCCAGGACAGCCGCTATTGGTTTGCGGAAGCAGCCAAGCGGGCGAAGAGGAAGTTCGGCACCGACGAAGTATTCGGGGAGAAGCCGGAGTGGCTTAATATTTCGATGCTTGAGGATCGGGTCGCCGAGCTCCGAATCTATGGACAGATAACCGAGTTCCCGTGGATGGACGGAGAGGTCAGCGCCACCCAGATCTATGAGGAACTCTCCGGGCTAGAGGCGGATGAGATACACGTCCGGATCAACTCACCGGGCGGGAGCGTCTTCGAAGGGCTGGCGATCTACTCCCTGCTCAGAGAACAGAAGGCGAAAGTGATCGGTCACATCGACGGCATTGTGGCGAGTGCGGCAACCTTCCCGGCTCTGGGATGCGACGAACTCCAGATGTGCGAGGGAGGTCAGTTCATGATCCATAAGCCTTACACCCTCGAGGTCGGCAACTCCGACGAGATGAGGAGGACCGCCGACATCCTCGACAAGATCGAGAGCGGGATGGTCGCGCTCTACCAGCGGAAGACCAAAGCAACGAAGGCGGAGATCCGCTCGATGGTAACTGACGAGACATGGATGACCGCCGCGGAAGCGCTGGAGATGGGGTTCGTCGATTCGATTGCCGAAGCGCAGGAAGCGGAAGAGGAGCCAGCCAGGACGACCGAGACAGTCGCACAAAAGATTTCCGAGCCCGTCGAGGCTCAAAAAGATTTCCATGTTGGTGAGGAGCCAGCCCGGGAAAAGATTGCTCATGGAGCGAAGGCACGTCGCCTTGATCTCTTCGAGCGACAACTCACAACAAACTAGGGATATGAACCTAAACGAAACAAAAGGACGGCGCGGTGCTCTCGTAGCAGAAATGCGCTCGGTGCTCGACGAGGCGAAGGGCCGGGAGCTCGACGCCGAAGAGGAAACCAAGTACGCATCGATGGAGAAGGAGTTCGACAAGCTCTCCAAAGAGGTGGAACTGGAAGAGGCTCTCGCGAAGCGGGAGTCAAACATGGCGCTCATCAGTGACCGACCGGTCGCGGTGGTGCCGGGAGCCAATCCGGATGATCCGGCTCCGAGTGGGAAGAAGCGCCCGACAGCGCGTGCCGAGTATGGTGCGGCCTTCATGAATTACGTTCGCGGCCAGAGGACGCAGGACGTGAGGAACCAGATGGAGGAAGGCACTGACTCAGAAGGCGGCTACCTCGTCCCCGAGTCGTGGTCCGATGCGATCACGGTGGGAGCGGCAGACGCCAACGTCATCCGGCGCTACGCGACAGTCATCCAAACTGCAAGCGATCGGAACTTCCCGATCCAGACGGTGCGGGCCTCGTTCGATTGGATCGATGAGGAGGCTGCCTACAGCACCCCCATCCCGACCCTCGGTCAGCAGACCCTCAAGGCTTACAAGCTGGGCGGAGTGATCAAGGTTTCGGAGGAGCTCTTGGAAGACGAGATCTTCGATCTCCCGAGCTTCCTTCAACGGGAAGCGATCATCGAGTTTGCGCTCAATGAGGAAGCTGCCTTCATCACCGGAAACGGTACCGGCAAGCCCGAAGGGATCGAGGACGTCACCACTGTCGGCGGCGTCTCTACCAGCGGCGTCTCCCTTGCGGGGACCGCGGTCATCACCTCCGACGAGGTGCTCGATGTCTACCACAACCTCGCAGTCGGCTACCGGTCAAACTCGACCTGGGTCACCTCCGACGCGATGTGCCTGCTGATCCGCAAGCTGAAGGACTCCGACAACCAGTACCTCTGGCAACCGGGGCTCTTCGCGGAGCAACCGGACCGTCTGCTCGGTCGTCCCTTCGAAGTGAGCGACAGCTTCACCGCTCCGGCCACCGGAGTCCGCTCGATCTGCTTCGGCGATCTGAGCTACTACGTCATCGCAGACCGACTCGGCGTGAGCGTCAAGCGGCTCGATGAGCTCTACGCCGCGAACGGCCTTGTCGGCTTCCGCTTCACCAAGCGGGTTGACGGTCGCCTGACGAAGAGCGACGCGCTCACCTACGGCACCCAAGCCTAAGCAGCCATTGTGGTGTTAGTTCCGGGGGCGGTTTCGACTGCCCCCGGAACCCTCCACTTGAACCGATGGAAACACGATTGACTGCGCTCAAGAATTTCGTCCTCGGAAAGGACAGGATCGAAGAGGGGGAATCCTTCGACACCGATCCGGCGACCGCCGCTCGGCTTGTCCAAAAGGGAATCGCCCGGGCCGGGGAACCGGCAACAGAACCGAAGAAGAAGGCCGCGAAGAAGAAGGCCGCAAAAAAGCAGGGGAAATGAAATGACTGTAACACTCACCAAGGACATCCGGATCGCCGGGGTGTCCCACAAGAAGGGGGACGAGCTCGAAGTCTCCGAATCAACTGCGAACCTCCTGGCCGATTGCAGCGGAGGCAAGGCCAAGAAGAAGGCCGGCAAAAAAGAAGCGTCTACCTCAGAGGGTTAGATGTTCAAAAGCCTCAAGAGAATCTCTGCTCCCTCCGTTCGGTTGGTATCGACTGCCGACGCGAAGGAGCATCTCCGCGTCACAGACAGCGACGAGGACTCGCTGATTGATGCTCTCGTCGCCGCCGCGACCGAGAAGCTCGAAGACCATCTTCGGCAATCATTCATGCAGCAGACGTGGCAGGTCCGATTGGACAGCCTGCCGGTCGCCGGGGTTGAGCTCCCCCGCTCTCCCTTCATCGTGGTCGATCGGGTTTCCTATTGGCCGACCGCCGCCACCACCGAGCTCCGGGGAAGGGGCGCGAAATTGGTGATCTCGACCACGGCGGTCCTCGATCAGGTCATGTCCAGCGGAGCATCAACCTGCCGGGTCACCGATCAGAACGGGACCTTCGAGAACAAGAATCTTGCGGGGAGCGTTTCGCCCGGCTCAACATCTACTTCCTTCTCGACCGTCGACAGCATTGCGGACGGGACCTACGCCGTCGACTACTGGGAGAACGAGTCAAGTGTCTGGACCCGCTTCCTCGACTTCGATGTGGAGCCTTCTATCCCCGCCGTCCTCCGCCCGAAGGATGACGACGTGCCGGATGTCGAGAGCGATCAAGGTCCGCCCTGGCTGATCAATTATGTTGCAGGCTACGGTCCCGCAACGACCGACGTCCCCGACGCAATCATCGCGGCGGTGAAGGGACTGATGACCCACCTCTTCGAGCACCGCGGCGAAGATCCGCGGCAAGTTCCCATTCCGGATTTCATAAAATACATGGTCGCCGGATACGTCGTCCCGCACCGACTGTGAGAGCGCTCTCCAAACAGACGAAGAAGATCACGATCTCGACGCTGACCACCAGTGTCAACGATCTCGGCGGCTTGGACGATACATGGGACACCGGAATCTTGGTATGGGCCGAGCGGGACAACGTCAAGGGCGGCTCCGGAATTGAGGCCGAGCAGGAAGTTGCGGACGCCGATGTGAAGTTCACGATCCGCTACTCGACCACCGTGGCCGGGTACAACCCCATGCAGCAACGGGTGACGGTTGGCTCCGAAACTTTCGACATTGTCGCCATTGTTCCCGAACCGGCGAACCGGCCCCAGGTCATGCACCTCTACGGGAAGCGGGCGTTATGAGTCACACTCTCACAATGCCGACCGGCGGAATCCGTGAGATCCTGTGGATACCGCAGACCGCGGTCGCGATAACAGAGAGCCCGTTCTCGTTTGCTCAACAAGTTCAAAAGCACCCGGGGCAACGGCGACAGGTGAAAGTGAAACTCGCCGCGATGGACGCCACCACCGCTCGGGATTGGATTGGCTTCTTCCTCAATCTCAACGGCCCGGAGGGAACCTTCTTCCTGAGTGATACCGTCGGACAGAATCCCACTCTGTGGCGCGGGACGCCGCAGGTCGATGGCGCTGGCCAAACTGGGAAGAGCCTCAACTATTCTGACGGAGCGACTTCGTCGCTGATGATCTCGGCGGGTGAGTGGGTATCGATAGGCAACCGCCTCCACCAAGCGACCGAGGACGCAACCTCGGACGGGAGCGGCGACGGGACCCTCAAGCTCTGGCCCGAGTTGGCCAGCGCTCCGAACGATGACTCTCCGATTGAGGTCACTGAGCCGAAGGGAACTTTCCGCCTCACCGAGATCCCGTCCTATTCGTGGTCGGTCAACCGATTGATGCAGGGAGTGAGCTTCACCGCGATCGAGGTTGTCAGCCAGGAGGTCCTCGACTATCTCGCGATCGAAGCGGTCATGGCGCACTCGACAACGCGCAACCTCTACGGAGTGTTCTCGGGTCCCCGCTACGACGGGACCTCGAAGATCTACGACCAGAGCGGGAACGATCTTTACGCTTTCCCGAACGCGGCGGGCTCCGCGGTCACCCTCGAAGCGGATCTCTCATGGAGCTTCCCGACGACAGGCACGAAGGCGATGCTGAACTTCGGCAGCCCGGCCAAGCTCGCACAAGACATTCCCGACGATCACTCTGTCTTCTGCGTCATCGACACCTCGCTCACCAGTCAAACCATCTTCAGCCGGGGAAGCACCGGGAATGACTGGTTCGCATCGATGGTGAGCGGGAGCGGGAGCGATCCACAATCAGGGGTGACCGTCGGGGACTATCGGGTCGACGGGACGGTGGTCAGTCCGAAGACGAAGGACGGAATCTATGACGCGGTCAATCCGGCTGGGAAGTGCGTCCTGAGTTGCGAGAGCGTCGCCTTCACCGAGATGGCCGGGACCTTCGCCTTCGGGGTGCAGGACGGGACTTTCGGATTTAAGGGAAAACTTTATGAGCTCATCATCTGTCCGGACCTCAGCGCCGACCTCCGCGACTCTCTCATCGCCGACATGATCGCGGCTCACTCCATCACCTGATGTTCAAAGCGAAGTTAGATCTGAAGAGTTTCAAGGCCGTCGAAAAGAGCACCGAGCTCATGCTCGACCAGATCGAGCGCCGGGGGATGAAAGACGCTCTCTTGAAAGCGGCGACTCCGATGGTGAAAAAAACAAAGCAACTTGCGCCGACCAGAACGGGAGCGCTCAAGAAATCGATCGGGAAGAAGGGATCGACCAACCGGGCGAAGCAGAGCGCCGAAGTTAAGATCGGCCCGAGGAAGGGGTTCAAGTTCAAGAACCAAGTCCCGAGTTGGTATGCCCACCTTGTCGAGTTCGGTCACATCGCCACCACGCCCGGCGGCAAGCCCGCGGGATTTGTCTCGGCCAAGCCTTTCATGCGTCCAGCCTTCGAGGCGGAGAAGGTCGCGTCACAAAAGAAATACGCCGAGGAAGTCTCGGCTGCAATCCATCGCCACTTCCGCAGGAGGTTCAAGAAATAGTCATGGCCAGCGCAGTCAAAGAAGATTTCCGTAACTACATCCTGGCCGACTCGGCGGTCTCGACGAAGCTCGGGACCCGGCTCTTCCCGGCGATGGCGCGGAAGTCCTACGGGACGGTCGACCCGTACGGGGTCTACACGATGGTCTCGAATGACGCAAGCTACACCCAGGACGGGACGAGCTCGACCGTCTGGCGGGTCATCGTCTTCCAGTTCGACATCTTTTCCAAAAGCGCTGTTACCGCCGAAGCCACCGGGGATGCGATCCTCGCCCGAGTCGAGGGCACAAAGTTCTCTCAGGGGACTACTGAATTTGGAGCAGTTTTCTTGGATACTGAATTCGACAACTTCGAGGACGCAACGCGGGCGGATGGCTCAAGCGGGCTGTTCCGCAAGACGATCCAACTCAGAACCTTGATCAACTCATGAGCACCTATGCAGCCTTCGGCGCAACTCTAGTTTACGACCCGGCGTCCACCGACCTCACGGTCGCACAAATCACGAACATCTCCGGCCCCGGTATCTCAACCGACGCCATCGATGTCACCACGCACGCATCCGCAAGCGCTACCCGGGAATTTCTCGGCGGTCTAGTTGATGGCGGAGAAGTCACTTTTGAGATGATATTCGATGCCGAGGCGAGTGCTTCGGGGGGAGCCGCCTCCGGACTGAACATCGTGGAATCGAAAGCGCAGGACCGCAGCCTCAACACTTGGGAGGTCGTCGCCAATACCGCAACCGATTATTACAGGAGGTTCTCCGCGATCGTGACCGCCTTCTCGATGGACAACCCAGTCGACGGCGCGATCACGGCGAGCGCGACTCTGAAGGTCAGCGGAGTTATCACGACCGGCACCGCGTAATCAACGGGAGGCTCGCATGGCGAAACTCTCAGGCTACACGGGCTCAACCTTTGCGGTCAGCTTCACCTGCCAGGACGCTGACGGCGACCCGGTTGATCTCACCGGCTATAGTGCCAGGAGCGAGCTCCGGCCGAGCGTGAACAGCGCAACGCTGACGCGGGACATGGCCCCGACGATTGACAACCCGACCGACGGGGTGATCGACATAACTGTCACCGATGAGGTGACCGCCACCTTCGCGGCGGGGACCTACTACTTCGACGTCATGCTGGATCTCCCCAGTGGCGCGGCGATCAATTTGTGCAGCGGCACAATAGTATTTCGGCAACAAGTGACCCGAGTCTGATGAGTATTAAAGAAGTTGTGATCGACGCAGGCGGGGAGACTTCGTCGGTCGTGATCAATGCCGGAGCGGGGCCGGAGATCGTGGAGATCAATCAGGGGCCGGTAGGGCCGCAGGGACCGCCCGGGATCGACGAGTGGGGGGAGATCGACGGAACCCTTGCCGACCAAACCGACCTCCAAGCTGCGCTCGACGCGAAGCTCAATCTCTCCGGTGGAGTCATGACCGGGGTGCTGACCGTCGGCTCAAACACCTACGGAAACGATGTCCAATTCTGGGGTGCGACTGCCAGCAAGTACACGCTCTGGGACGCCAGCCAGGACAAGCTGATCATAACAGGAGACCTCCAGGTCGACGGGACAACGACGACGATCAAGTCGACGGTCGTCACGATTGAAGATCCCGTCTTTACCCTGGGCGGCGCAACCGCTCCGACGACGAGTGACAGCAAGGATCGCGGGATTGAGTTTCATTACTATGACACCGACGCCAGTGCCGGAAAGAAAGGCTTTTTCGGATGGGGCAACTCGGATAATGCGATCAAGTTTCTCCTGAACTGCGCCGACCCAAGTGGGAGCGAGATCTTCACGGGTGATCCGGCTGACATTCACGTCGGGAACATCGTCCTGCCAGATGACGGCATAATAAGGAATTCGCACACAGACCGCGCCTTTATCAAGATGAAGACGTGGAGCTTGGACTTCTTTTATGATGCGAAGTCGATGTTGCATTTGCAGTATGCGAACGCCATCTTCAACAGTCATAGTGCCGATCGGGATTTCATCGTTCATACAACGTCAGCCAATAGCCTTTTCGTAGAGGGCTCATCCGGCAACGTCGGCATCGGAACGGCGACTCCTGCATACACTCTGCATTTAAACGATGCCGATAGTCCTACTCTGGCTCTCCAGTGCGGGGGTGTAGGCACTCGCTCTTCAACCATTAGATTGATCGAGGGGAGCGCCAATTTCCAAGGCGCTTACATGAACTATGATGGCATCACGAACCATCTCCACCTCGGCGTCCATGACAACAACAACACTACCCTAGGGGATGACTTTGACGCAATCACCATTGATCGGGCTACGGGTTACGTAGGGATAAATGACACGACCCCCACTCAGCGGCTTGAGGTGAATGGGCAGATTCAGGTGCAGGGTGGCGGCGCGGTCTACTTCCGCAATTCAGGATCGCAGATCTATTCGGCAGACACCAATCAGCTCGCATTCGCAACTGGCGGTTCGGAGTCCATGCGGATCAACTCCTACGGTCAGGTAGGCATCGGAACGGCGAGTCCTGAGGCAAAATTAGAGATTCAAGCCACAAGTGGGGCAAGTATATTTCTACGTTCTTCAGCCACAAATGAATCCGAATCTAGTAGAATAAGGTTCGCGGAAACGACTACTACATTTCAAGGGGGCTTTATCCATTACGACGGAAGCTCTAACCTCTTAAACATAGGAGTCCACCCCACTGGCGACGAGACGATTGCTAATGACATCAATGCCATTAGCATTGCGAGGGCAGACGGCAACGTCGGGATCGGCACGGATAGTCCTGACTACTTGTTAGATGTTGAACAAGATTCAGAAACGTATGCGGCAAGAATCTTTAATGATGGCAACGATCAGAACAGGGACGTGTTGTTGCTCCAAGGAGGGAGCGATCTCCGATTAGGGAACACTAAATTCATCACGTTCGCAGATGGGAACGGCACAGAAACCGCTTGGATTCAAGGCGCAGTCCCTGATGCGAATGGGGGACTGGCGATCAACACAACCGCCCATGATGGCAACGATTTTGTTGTGGACGAGTCCGGCAACGTCGGGATCGGAACGGAGAGCCCTGTTTCCACTCTGACAATCGATGGTGCGGACGATAAGGACACCGGGCCAAATATACTCCTCCAAGGCGATGCGGCAAACCAAGTGGAGTCCGGCCGGGTTCGATTCTGCGAGGCCGCCGCATACGGCTACAGCGGAGGCTACATCCACTACGACGGTTCTTCCGGGGAAAATAAGCTACACATTGGCGTTCATGAAGCCAGCGACTCGCTGATAAGTAGCGACCGGAACATCCTAACAATCGACAGGACCACCGGGACCGTTGAAATGGATCGGGGCACCACTGAGCTTCCGTTTTTCGACTACAAGGCCACCACAGCCGGTGACGCGGACAGCTCAATCTCGACCCTCACCACAAGCGGAGCCACGACCCACCATATCCAAGTGGACATCAACGGCACGAAAGCCTGGATAGCAGTTTCCACCAACGACCCATCATGAACATCGAGCTAGCAGAAAAAGAAAGAACAGCACTCATTCAATTGATCGACATCGCCGTCAAGGCGGGCGGTTTGAACGTCGCCCAGGCAGGGGCAACACTGGCGGCGAAGCTCGCTGAGCACCAGGATCAGGAGATAGAAGCAGAGCCCACAGAGACAACACTCTCTCAGCCATGAAATACTAGCTCGCCACCCTTTCGCTGTGAACAGGCAGTGCGTCCGCCATCGCTCTGGCTCTCGTTGGGTGCCGGGGCGGTGGCGGCAAAATACCCAACGACATGACAAAGACAAACAAACTGAAGATCGGCGGCGTGGAGCTTCATCTACGCTGGAGCAAACGGGCCGAGTTCCGGCTTTCGGAAGCGGGCTTCCTTGGCGGCTATGACCCGAGGCGAGGAGTGGCGCAACTTTTTTGCATCCTCGCCTGCTGCAACGAGAACCCGGGCTCGAAGCATATGACCGGGGAGGATCTCTACGAGCTCTCTCCCGAGTTCGAGGACGAAGGCGAAGCGGGGGAGTGGTTTGAGAAACTGACCGCAGCGGTGGAGAAGCTCCGAGCCACGCCGGGAAAGCCGAAGCGGACGCGCTCGAGGAGTACGCGTTCGCCCGGATAGCACTGAGACTCTCACGCGATGACTACCTCGACTCAACCGATCAGGAGCTCCGCTCAATGGCGGAGGCTTTCGCCCGGATCGAGGAAAGGACTGACCGCCGCCTTGCGAACTTCATGGCCCTCTTTGCCAATGCTAACTCAGGGAAGGGAAGGAGCTTCAAGGCCGAAGACTTCATGCCAGCCAGGGCGAGGCCGAAGCAGGTTCTCAACGAGAAGGAGATCTTCGAACGGTTCGACGCAATCTTCGCGAACTCGGAAACAGTAACAGAAGAAAGGAACAAAGATGGCGGCAACGACAATGGGCAAGTTAGTGATGGTTCTGTCCTCCAATGACTCGCAGTTTCGGAAGGGTATGAAGTCGACCCTCGCTCATGCGGAACGGTCGATGAAGCGGGCCAGCGCACGCTTCGGACGGATGGGTCGCCAGATGTCGATGTCCCTGACCGCGCCTCTCGTCCTGATGGGAGTGGCTTCGGTGAAGGCGTTCGCTGTGCAGGAGAAGGCCGAGAAGAAACTCCACGCCGCACTGAAGGCATCCGGCCAGGAAGCCGAAAAGAATCTCGCCCTGTTCAAGAAGCAAGCCTCCGCGATCCAGAACGTCACGACAGTCGGCGATGAGATGTCACTCTCCCTCGCCGCCACCGCGACCGCGATGGGAATCCAAGCGCACCAACTCGACGCCGTCATCAAGGGAGCGATCGGACTGTCGAAGGCATTCGAGATGGATCTTAACACATCGATCAAAGCCGCGGCGGCGTCATTGCAAGGAAAGACCGAACTGCTGACCCGCTACATTCCGACGCTCTCGCAAGTCGAGGGGGAGGCAAACAAGGTCGCGTTCGTGATGGACAAGATGGCCCAAGGGTTCGCAGTCGCGAAGGCGGAGGCGAAGACGACCGAAGGCCGATTGATACAGATGAAGAACAGCATGGGAGATCTTATGGAGATGGTCGGCTCGCGACTCGCTCCCGCGATCACCCGGTTCGCCGAGAAGCTCCAAAGGATTTTTACTGTCCTCAACGCGGTCAATCCGGCGCTGATAGATATGGCCCTTCAGATGGCAATCATCCTCGCGCTTGCCGGTCCTTTGACCCTCGCGCTCAGTGGAATCTTCAAGGTCCTGTCCATGATTGCGGGAATGAGTTTGGTCAGTCTCGCGACATCAATTGCCGCGATCGCGATCGTTGTCGGGGGACTCACCGCCGCGTTCAAGGATACGAACTTGGAGATCTCGAAGACCGGGACGGCGGCGTCAAAATCGGCGAGTGTCCTGGGAACCGTCCTCGGGGTTGTCCTCGACGTTGTCCACGCGGTCCGGATCGGGTTCAACATCATGACCGCCGGAATTCTGGAAGGGATCAAGTTCATCGCGAAGGCGTGGACCGGGATGGGCAACGCCATGCGAGATATGTGGTGGCAAGTCACAACGACGATCCGCTTCTTCATGACGAAACTGGTCAACTTTATGCGGACGAAAGTCTTCCCGATGATCAACGAGGCGATCAAGCAGGCTTCGAAGATGGCGGCCTTCTTCAATCTATCCTCTCCGGGGGCAGGGTTCGCTCCGCTCCCCACCTCTCCCGTCAAGTTCGAGGGGACAACCCGACCAGAACCGCGGACCAATAATTTCGCCGAGGGTCTGCAAGCGGAAGCGGATCTTCGAGGAGAGCGCATTGGTGATCTGATGGCGTCCTGGCCGAGCGAGAAGATCAAGGCGCAACTGGATGAGCTAGGGACGAGCCTCGACGAGAACCTCGACCCCGACAAAGTGCAGCCCGCGGTCGATGCCGCCGATGGACTTGGCGACGTTCTCGGCGACGTCAAGACAGCCACCGACGCAGTCGGGAAAGCATCGGGGAAGATGGGTGACGACATTGAAGAGAATGCCGGCCGAGCGGTGAGAGCCTACCAAGGAGTCGCCGCCGCAATGGAGGACATCAAACTAGGCATCGGCGATGCGGCGAAGTCTCAGGAAACTCTTCGCGAGGCGTCGGAAAAATACGCCAACACCTTCTCCGATCGGATGGCGGATTTCCTGACCGGCGCATCGGATCAATTCAAGAGCTTCGGCGATGTCGCGAAGAGCGTGCTGCAAGACATCGCGAACGACATGGTGAGATCTGGCATCCGATCCCTGCTCGGCGCTCTGGTCGGCGGGCCGGGCGGAGGCGGTGGGGTTCTCGCTGCGATTGGCTCGGCGATCTTCGGAGGGGGGAGAGCGACGGGTGGCCGAGTCGCGGGACGGACCGCCTTCATGGTGGGAGAGCGTGGTCCCGAGCTCTTCGTTCCAGACGCCGCCGGATCGATCGTCCCGAACAGTCGACTCAACGCAACCGGGGAAGGCGGGCAAGCGACCTCGATCACGATCAATCAGAACTTCGAGAGCGGAATTGATGAGAGCCGGTTGGCGCAGGTCGCCCGCCAGATCAAGGAAGACACGACTGACGGCATCCTGGCCGCGATCCAAAGAGGAGGCGGCTTCCGAGCCGCAGTCCAAGCATGAGCGAACGCAGTCTCACGACCGCGGTCAAGGATGCTGCGTCCTCGCAAGTGGTCGCCCCGTTCTTTGCGGTCAGTGCCGACTTCCCTTCCGGCATGGTCCGGATCTGGGCAGGAGTGGGAGAGCTAACTTTTGATTCGAATACCTACGAGGGAGTCGGGGAGTTCCTCGGAATCGAAGCAATCACCGAGACGGTCGACGGGAGCGCGAATGGACTGGCTCTGAGCCTCTCCGGAATTCCCTCGGACATTCGCAATCCGATCATCGATGACAAGTACTCGGGACGGGAGGCGGAGGTCTTCATGGGATGCTTCGATCCGAACACGGGCGAGATCCTCGACGACCCGATCACGATCTTCAAGGGACATATGGACACCGACTTCCTGCGGGAGGACGGGAAGACTTCGACGATCACCCTCCGGGTCGAGAGCCGGATCGTTGACCTCCTGCGATCACGGGAACACCGCTACACCCTCGAAGGCCAGCACACCCTCAAGGGAACCACGACCGACGACGGGCTGGAGTTCATGCCGACAATGCAGGAGACGCAGGTCAAGTGGGGACAATGATAGCGCGGACCGACAACTGGGACAGCGACCTCTCGGCCTTCGTGGCCGAGCGTGCCAGGAGGCCGTTTGAGTGGGGAGTGAATGACTGCCTGACCTTTGCCTTCAAGGCAGTCGAAGCGATGACCGGGCAGGTGGTCTTGGAGGATCTCTTCAACCCACAATGCCCTGACGCGAAGAGAGCCGAGCGCTTCCTCCGAGCTCAAGGTGGACTCGAATCTCTCATGGAACGGATCGCAGGGATTGCCGGGTGGCGCGAAGCGGAGAACCCTCAACGCCAATGCAGCCGGGGGGACCTCGCTCTCTTTGACAATGACCGCCGTCTCTGCGTTGGGGTTGTCGGGATCGGTCGCGTGCTTTGTCCCGGCTCCTCCGGACTTGAGGCGGAGAGAATGGATTCAATCAAACGGGGGTGGCACTTGCCCTTCAACCGGGAGGAGCAAGCCTGATGCCGCAGATCGTGGCCATCGTTGTTGGGATCGTGAAGGGTGTCGCCGCGGTGGTGGGCGCGATCTCCGCCGGGGTGGCCGCACTCGGCCCGATCGGAGCCGCTCTCTTCAAGCTCGGCGTCGGTCTGGTGATCAGTTCACTTCTTGCCCCGAAGCCGCCACGGGGAGCGCTTGCCCGGCGCAACTCAACTTTCGCAATTCGCCAGCCATCACCCTCCCGGCGCATTCCCTACGGTGTCACCCGGCTCGGCGGAATCTACTTCTATGCGGAGACCACCGCTCCGGCTGGCTCGGATGACCTCACGCTTCTGACCCTCGTCTTCGGCATCGGCGACGGCCCGATCGAAGCGGTCGACAAGATGTACTTCGACTCCGAGGAAGTCTCCCTTGTCAGCACCGGGACAGATTCGAATGGGCGGGCGCTTTACGGGGCGACCTCCGGCACGACTTGGTTTCCTACCGGCGGAGCCCGGCTCGTGACCTGCAGTTTCTACACCGGCTCGGCAGGCCAACCAGCAGACGCGACTCTGGTGGCGGCGAGTGATTCGAAGTGGACCGCCACCCACACCCTCGACGGCATTGCCTATGCGCGAGTCACCCTCGCCTATGATGCGGAGGTCTTCAAACTCGGGGTGCCAAACATTTCCTTCGAGATCCGGGGCCGCAACGACATCTACGATCCGCGGACCGCAAGCTCGGGATACTCTGCGAACACCGCCTTGTGCCTCTCCCACTATCTGACCACCGCGAAGACCGGCCCCAACGCAACCTACGCCACCGAGATCGACGCCACAGCCTTGACCGCCGCGGCCAATGTCTGCGACGAGAGTGTCTCCCTCGATGCCGGGGGATCGGAGAGCCGCTACACTTCCAACGGCTTTGTTGATCTTGCCGAGAAGCCGGAGGGAATCATCAATGACTTCAAAACCGCAATGGCGGGATGGATGGTGTACTCGGGCGGGCGGTTCAAGGTCTACGCGGGAGCCTTCGAGACTCCCACCTTCACGATCGATGCGGATATGCTGGCGGGAGCGGTCACCATCCAGAACCGGACACCGAAGCGGGAGCGATTCAATCTTGTCAAGGGAGTGTATCAAGCGCCGGAGAACGTCTACCAGCCGACCGACTTTCCCTCGGTCACAAATGCCACCTATCAGACCGAGGACGGCGAGGAGATCGACCGCGACATGGAGCTCGTCTTCACCACCTCCCCGGCCACCGCTCAACGGATTGCCAAGATCGAGCTAGAGCGAAGCCGCCAGGAACTAGTTGTCTCACTAATTTGCAACCTTCGCTCCCTCCCGGCGGAAGCGGGAATGACGGTCTACGTCACACTCTCCCGCTATGAGTGGGACGCGAAAGCGTTCTTCGTTCAATCGAGTTCGATCGGGCTGCTCGACGACGGGACGGTCGGAGTCAGCCTCTCGCTTCGCGAGATCGCTTCCTCAGTCTATTCGTGGACACCCGCCACCGACGAGAAGGCCGTTGCAACCGCTCCGAGTTTGTCGGTGGGAGCGCCGAAGGTTGACACCATCACCGCCTCCCCGGATGGATCCTCGGCCTTTGGCGACGAAGACTTCCCCGTGCGCGTCGCGCTGGCGACCGACACCGCCGACGCCGCGATCCGGTGGAGCAAGTCCTTCAGCCCGACGAACAGTAGCGAGGGGAACCCCTACGACGACTCTCCCGCCGAGCGCCCGCTGCTTTCCGAGGGGGAGACGCTCTACGCCCGGGCCTTCAAGGAAGGCTACCAGGACAGCGACGCGCTGGAAGAAACCTACACCTCGACCAACAGCGCGAACAGCATCTCGGGAATGCACGGGCGCTTTCGATCCGACGTTGCCTCCACCTTGAATCTCTGGACCACCGGCGGCGTCGGGTCCTGGTATAATCAGGGCAATCAATACGACGCTGGATCCGGCACCGGCGGGCTCGACATCACGAACTCCAGCCTCTTCACCTATTCACCGCTCTTCAATCCCTCTAAGCTCGGGATCGACTTTGACGGGAGCAACGATCGGCTCTGGTCGAGAGACGGGACGAGAGGGGCGACGACTTATTTCTTCGGCTACCGGATGCCGCCGGTCCCCTGCACCGTCGTGGTCGCCCTGACCAACACCGCGACCGTCACCTACGGGACCCTCTTCTCCTCGGTGCCGAACCCGGTCACCTCTGACTCGGTTGGGATCTACCGCTATTACGGGAACTGGCTGGCGTGGATGAAGGACGGCTCCTACAAGTACAGCAGCGGAGGCACGCCAGCCACCGCGAGCACCTTCGAGGTGGTGGCGGGAACCTTCTCGAACACCTCAAGGGGAGTGCGGGTCAACAAGACGAGCGACACTCCGGACACCAACTCGCTCGACGTCGACATCAGCGGACCGATCGGAATCGGGGCCGACGTTCAGAGCGTGACCGACACCTCGCTCGCCTCGGACTTTTGGGCCGGGACCGTGAACGAGGTCATGATCTTCGATAGCGTGCTATCTGACAGCGACATTGACGATCTGACCGACTACCTGACCGGGAAGTACAATCCCTCATGAAGACACTACTGACAACCATAACGGCGCTCACCCTGGCCGGGTGCGCGAACCTTGAAACAATGACCCCGGAGGAGGCCACCCGCGGAGCCGAAGCGGCTCGGGCATGGCTGGAGGTGGTCGCGGAGGCGCGGACCATTATCACCGCCGACAAGTGAGCATGAGTAAGGGAGAGAGAATCCTCTGGCTCCTCGTCGCGATCGGCTGGCTGGTTTGTCTCGCCGCCGCCTTCTGGCAATCGAATCTCTAAAAACAAAAATATGAAAACTAGTTGGAAAACCACCGTCGGCGGAATCTTGTGCGCCATCGGGACCGCCATCGTCGGCGCGAACGTGGCCCTCGATCTCGTCACCCCACCGCTCGTCCTCTGGGTCGGGTATCTCATGTCGGCTCTCGGCCCGGTCCTTCTCGGAGCGAGCGCGAGGGACGGAGACAAGAGCTCCCAGGACCACGGAATCCGTTGAGCGATGCCAAGCGAAAGCAACGGCACAATGCCCGGCTGGATTATCAAGCACTGGCCGATCATCGCACTCGCGGCGACGGGGCTGGCATGGGGAGCCCGGTTGGAGGAGCGGACGAGCACGCACCTCGCCCGACCGTATCACGACGGGATGCAGTCAAGCCGGGATGACCTCATCCAGATCAAGGCCGAGCTCCGGTTTCTTCGCGAGGACATCCTCGAATTGAAGCAAAGCCTCGCGCCCGGCGGCGGCACTTAGAAGGCCACCTTCGCGGCCTGAGAATCGGAGTGGTGCTCGACGACGTGCGAGTAGACCTTCGAGAGAAGAGCTCCGCCGTCGCGGTGTCCCAGCCAGTTCGCCACGGTCGGCAAGTCGACCTTGGCTTGAATGCAACGGGTGGCGAAGAGGTGCCGGAGATCGTGGTTCCGGAGATGAGGAAAGCCGAGGCGTTTGCAGGCGTTGCGTAATCCAATCGTCGGGCGCTGGATCAGCATGACGGGATCGTTCGGTCCCTTCCCGCCCGGAGAATTCCGAAGCCTCTCAAGGAGCTCGGCCAAGGCCGGGTTGATCGGGATCGATCTCGGGGTGTTGTTCTTGGTCGTGAAGTCTTCAGTGATGCGGACCTCGAGATGGCTCTCGGTAACCGCTCCCCACTTGAGATTGCGGGCTTCTGCTATGCGGAGCCCGCTATAGGCCAGGAGCTCAACCGCGTCGGCGGTGGCGTCATTGAAACGCCAATTCGAGTTTCCTCTGATCTCGGCAACGAGCTTGGCGAACTCCTCGGGAGCCGGGAGCCACTTGTGAGAGTTGACGATCTTCAGCCTCTTGATCTTGGCGACCGGGGTGGACCGCATGAGTCCCGCCTCGACGGCCCGGTCGAAGACTTTATTGAGAAGGGCGATGGTCGTATTGTTGCTGGAGGCGCTGTAGGATTTTGCCGCCGCCACCTGCCAGAGCCGGAGGTCCGCGGGACTGACTTGGTGCAACGGCTTGCGGAGAACTGCCGGAGGACAGAGCGCCGCGAACTGGCGGGAGCTCACGCCGTAGGAAAGGCGGGTTGATTTTGCGAGGGTCGGGTCCTCCTCCCCGGCGATCCGCTCGACCGCAGCGGAGAGCGTCTCTGCTGGCCCGGAGGTGGCCGGAGCGTCGCGGAGCTCTTCGAGTGTTAGCGGGAGGAGGGCGGCGGCTTCGGAGTAGCTCTTGGTATTGAGCGAGCGGGATTTGCGTCTAGACTCCACCCTGACGATTGCGTAATAAATCCCCGTGCGCTCATCGATGAACAGGTTGGGGAGTTTGGATCTCTTCATGGCCGAACTCCTTTTCGGCTTTGTCTTCTCTCTGGTCGGGTTGGTTTGTTTCATAGCATTTCAGATTCGATCGGGGAGGAGGCTAGCGCAGGAGGCTAGCACAGCAAAGCAAAAAGGATGGAGGGACGTGCAAACCCTATTAAAATAGGGATCTCGGCAGGGTAGCTCAGGGGTAGAGCAAAGGACTCATAATTGTTTGGAGCCAAATTGCCGATCCTTTCGAAACGCTTCAAACCCTTGCAGCGAAAGAACAAGAACGCTTTCGCGTCGTCCTGGCCGTTCAAAAATAAGGGCTGAAAAACGGGGCCTTTGGGGGATAGGAGGCTAGCATGGAGGCTAGCGCACGCCCAAGCATACGCTCAAGCATACGCTCTAGCATACGCTCTAGCATACGCTCTAGCATACGCTCTAGCATACGCTCTAGCATACGCTAGCACACGAAGATCCCCACGACCTACGTGGGGACCCTCTCGACACGTCCGGGGAACAGGTCGATCAAAGCCGATCAATTCGACACGACCGACCCGGCCCTAATCGCACCGCTGCTTTCCCTTCAAGGCCCCTTCCGCTTGCTCTTGCACTGGTCCGGTCTTCCCGGGCCCAAGCTCAGCGGACCACTGCGCTCCGTGCTCATCGCGGCGCAACGTGATGCAGAATTTCTGCGCGGCGTCGATTCTTGCCAAGGTCTCGATGTATTCAGAGAACGTGCGGAACCCGAGTTGAGCCACCCTCTCCAACGCTCGCTTGTGGACCGCGTGGTCGATGCGGATGGTGGTGGTTCTCTTCTGCAAAAATACTCCCTCCTCCCGCGAGGTTGCGCCGGTGGTAGCCCCAAGCTCTCCGGGCTGTAAAGCAGTATTCTGTAAACATATTTAAGGCATCAATAGTGAATAGGCTGGGAGTAAGAATCTGCACTATTTAATCATTTCCGATTGCGTAACGGCGACATTCTGAATACGCCTGCGGAGCTATGCGCAAGGTGTGGAATTGGAGAAGCAATGCCGAGGAGGAAGGTGGCTGTGGACGTTAGCTTTCAAACCCTCTCAGAGCTCAAGGGAGAACCCGCGACGGTCTCCCTGAGGCGCTTCGCGGAACTCTTCGGCAAGAACTACATCTGGGCCTACCGCCTCGCCAAGAGCGGCAAGCTCAAGATCATCACGGGATACGGTCCGGTGATGGTGCCGAAGACCGAGGTCCTCAGGATCATCAACGAGGCGAAGTTGAACCGATGATCGTGCGGACCAAAGTCATTGGCTGGGTCGTCCTGGCGGTCGCGTTCGCGCTCTGGCCACCGCTCATCGCAAGCTCCTTCGCGTACATGCCGCAACCGCTGGCCTGGCTGTCGGCGATGGCGCATGGCGCAACCTTCATATTCGTCGGGCTTCTCGGGGTCTACCTTCTCATGCCCGAGCGGCGACCTTTTGATTCTCCTCTTCCTCCACTACCGGACTGGACGGAGGATGACCTCTTCCGGCACGCAAGACAGTCGGGGGAGGAAGGGGGGATTGTTTTTTCTCGGAACGAGAGAGGGAATGAAACGAAAGAGACGGGAGGCTCCGAGGGTACAGGGCGGAGCCTCCCGTCCACCACCTACACGACCGGGGGGACGGAGGAACTGACGGAGGGGAAGAGCGGTGAGCGAGGAGGCTAGGAGGTTCAGTTTCGCGAAGGCGTATCCTTCCGACAAGTTGAGCGAGCCCGATCTCCTCGGGGACGACTGGACGGTGACGATCAAGGGGTGGCGCTACGCCGACAAGAACGACATCGGGAGGGACGGCAAACCGATGGGGCCGGGAACCGTGCTCGCCTTCGAGGAGACTGAGAAAGAGCTCAAACTTCCCAAGCTCTCGCACGTCGTGATCACCCGGATCCATGGGCCGGACCCGAACAAGTGGGTCGGGAAGCAAGTGATCCTTTTTCCCACCACCTGCCCCGCCTTCGGAGATCCGCGGACGCCGTGCATCCGGGTCCGCAAGATCGACCCCGCAACCGGGAAGCCGCCTGACCTCTTCTGATCATGATCAAAGACGGAATACACAACAAGATCTCGCCGCGTGAATATCACGCATGGGAATTCGACCGAACGAAGGGACCGATCTCAACCTCGACGCTGAAGCGATACGTCGAGCAAGGGCCGGAGCGCTTCATCAACGGCGAGAAGAAGAAGGTCAACGCAAGCATGGCGTGGGGTTCGCTCGTCGACCTCTTGCTTTTCACGCCGGAGCACTTCGATGGGGAGTTCGTCCTGAGCACTGACTGCGACGATCTCTCCTCCGACGGATCATTCAGAACCGCCGCGGCCAGGGAGTGGCGGGACGGCGTCCTGGGGGAAGGCCGGCGAATCGTCAAACCGGATGATCTGAGCCGCGGGCTCGAAGCGGTCAAGAAGCTCTCCGCCACCCCAGCCTCGGCCCGGCTCCTCGAAGGCTCGCAGTATCAGGTCGGGCTTGTCTTCACCAGTGAGCACGGCATCCCGGCGAAGGGCTTGGTCGACTGCCTCCCGGTCGGCGAAGATTGCATCGTCGATCTGAAGACCACCGGGGCGAACCTGCACGATGACTCCGAGCTTGAAAGGACGGTCGGGAAATTCCGCTACCATGTTCAAGCCGCCTTTTATCTCTACCTGTGGTCGAAGCTCAGTGACGAGCGGCGGCGGGAGTGGAAGATCATATGGCAATCCTCGGTCCCTCCCTTCGAGGTCCGAGTGGACAAGCTCGACAACCTGATGCTCGACGCCGGGCAGGAGTTCGTCCGCTACCATGTCCCGCGGATCGTCCGCGACATCAAGACCGACAGCTGGCGGAGCCCGTTCTCGGAAGGGGAAACAATTCTACGGATGCACAACCCGACCGTCTTCGCGGAGGAGGCTCTCATGGAACGATTGACCGAGATGGAACTCTGATGACCTACGCGAAAAGGACCGACGGCAACCAGAGCGAGATCATTGCAGAGCTCCGGGCCGTGCTCCCCGAGGCGAGCGTTCACCCGGCCTCCGCCGCGGGCGACGGCTTCCCTGATCTCGCCATCGGGCTCTGGGACGACAACTACTTGGTCGAGCTCAAGGGGCCGGGGGGAAAGCTCACCAAGGCACAAGAGAGGTGGCACGCTCGGTGGAAGGGCAACCGGGCGGTCTGCAAAACCACGGCGGAGGTCCTTGTGAGCATCCTTCGCCAATCCCGAAAGAAATCTGCAGAACCAACGCGGAGGTCCTTGTGAGCATCCTTCGCCAATCCCGAAAGAAATGAACGCCAGCCACGGAGAACTGCTCGGATGGATTCTGAGTCTCAGCGTGCTCACCGCCGTTCTTGCGGTGTTGCTCTTCCAGATCCGGCGGCGACCGTCGGCCGGGGACGCGATCCCGTGGCGGGAGATCGTGGCGGTCACCATCGCTCTCTCGATTCTGTTTCTGGTCGCCTTCCTCTTCCCCTTCGCGGCTCGGGTCCTCCTTCCCGATCCCGGCAATCCCTCCCTCCTCAACAGATGATCACTCCCGCACAACAATTGAAGAGACTAGAAGTCGCAAAGGTGCTTTGCCTCTTGGATGGGGAAGACCTCATCCTCCTCTCGGAAGCACTCCGCCACTACTACGAACACAACGACGGGAAGGTCCGCGAAGAAGAACAGCGCCTGCTCTGCGAGATGACCGCCGGAGTTCAGCTAGCGCAGGTCCGCCAATGGAGGGACCGCCTCACCGGGGAGAACGGATGACAGCCGAAGAAGACAGCACCCTCTTCGACTATGCGAGGCGGCGTCGCGAGCAAGGCTCGGCCCATGCCCGAAACTCCGACCCCGGAACTTCACATCAGGCTGCGGCTCATGTCACCAAGACGACGCTCAAACCAAGCCAACGGGACGTCCTCGAAGTCCTGCAAGCGGGTCCCAGGACACAATATTCTCTAGAGAGAGGACGGCTTCAAAGCCTCTACTCACCGTCCAGAATTCGAACCGCTGTCGCCGAGCTAACCGGGCTGAATAAGGTGAGGGACACAGGGGAGAAGAAGAGGCTCCCGTCTGGACGCAATGCCATCATCTGGGAGGTGATCCGATGAAGAAGCGCTTCACAGATTGCGACAAATGGCGCGACCCTTGGTTTCGTCGGCTCTCGCCACGGGCAAAGCTCGTTTGGCTTTGGCTGGTCGACAATTGCGACACCGCGGGAGTGATCGACGTGGACTTTGAGCTCGCCGCTTTCCAGATCGGAAGCGACCTCGAACCCGACTACCTCTGCGAGCTCCAAGACAGAGTCGAGAAGCTGCCCAACGGTAAATACTGGATCGGAAAGTTCATTTATTTCCAGTACTCAGTCGGCAACAATAAACACTTTTCGCCCAACTGTAAGCCGCACGCCCTTGTCTTGGAATTGCTCGAAAAAAACGGCTTGACCGAAAGGGTAGCCGATACCCTTCCAAAAGGGTTAGGAAAGGGTCCAAGAAAAAGAAAAGGAAAAGGACAGGACAAAGCCTTTGCGGAGGGTATGCGCTCAAGGCCACCGACCCTCGAAGAGCTCAAGGCGTATGCCAAGGAAGTCCCCTGCAGCGAGGATTGCGCTGAGGGCTACCAGAATGACCGTCAGGCGCTTAACTGGACGAAAGTGAAGGGAGGGCTCCAAGTCACCATCGAGGACTGGAGGAGCGATCTGAGGACCTTTGCGATGCACTGGCGGGCGAACGAGGCGAAGAGGAAGGCCGAGGGACGCTCCGCACCGGTGGCCCGGGGAGTGGACACACGACCAGAGAAAAGACTGAAGTTATGAGTAGATTGACTGACGAGGAGGTAGCCAGCATGGTCACGACCAAGATCACAAGCGCGATGGCGTGCTTCGATGAAGGCCGGAGGAGCCCGGACAAGGCTGCGCTATTGCTCGAGGAGTTGAGACGGCGAGGATCGTTCTCGGAGAGTTGTGATTGGCTGAAGAATGCCGACACCCAGATCCACCGGGCGGTCATGATGGTCTTCGAGCATCACGCCGGGAACCAAGACGCCTGCGCCCGGACATGGAGACTGGTTCTCGGGAACCTCCACAGCTTCGCCGAGCAGAAGGGAGAGTGGCGGCTTCTGGATCGCGAGAAGTCAGCCGCCTTTTTGGGAGAGGTCAGGAGCTCCATGCGAGCGAAGGAAAAACAGAGCCGATGCAACCAGCAGTCAGAAGCGCCCTGAGCGCGTCGGTCAGTGCGGGCTGTGCCGAGTTCTGGAGAGAGCGAGGGGAGGACCCCGGGATCACTTTCGGAGACATCGTCCGCGCCGGGGCAGCTGAAGGGAAGCGAAAGAAAAGAACTTCCCGCGCCGTCCTCCTGGCCGACCGAATAGCGCGGGAGCTTGAGCAGGGGTGGAAGGACGAAAAGGGTGATTTTTGAATCATGGACAAAATAGAAATACCGACAAGGGAAGAAGCGGCGGGGATCGTTGCGACAGCATCGAGCCAACTCGAATGGCTCCTCGGGACCGAGCCGAACAGTGAGGCGATCGACTGGGTCGCAGTCTTTGAGCGAGCGCAGGCGACGCTCAACCTCTCGGGCTCCGGGCAAAGGGGTGGCACCATTGTCCTGCGGGACTGGTACCCTGTAGACCGGACCCTGCTGCTTGATTCCCATGTTGAATTGGCTGGCGATTTCAGGGCCAAGCATCACCTCGGGTCGAGTCCCGGGTTCCGGGCCGAGGAAGACTTCGCGGGTGAGTTCGTGCTCGTCTGGAAGTCGCCTAACACGCGGTCCCTCTATTCGAATTTCGGTGCCGGGTGCCGGGGGATTCATGTCCAGACCCGCCCTGGCCGCGGTGGAGTGTCCTTCCGCGGAGCGCAGCAAAGCGCCGGGATCGACAACCTAGTGATTCGTGGCTTTGGAGAGAACGGGACCGGGTTGAAGCTCGGCGGCGACACCTACTCGGTGCGCGATGTCTTCATCGATGCCACCATCGGGGGAGAGGGCTCCGCCGCCAGGAAGGGAGCGGTCGGGCTCCTGACCAGTGAGAGAACTCAGGGCTTGTTGGTCGAGAACCTCACGACCCACAACTGCGAGCTCGGGCTGAAGTTGACCGATCCCGTCGAGCTCATGATCCAGAGTCTCGAAACAGAACTGACCACTCTCCCGATCACCCTCGTCTACAACGCGATGGGAGTGACCTTTCGCAATGTGCAAGTCAGACATACCGGGAACATTTTGCACATCGAAGGAGCGCGGTGGCCGGACGACTTTCTGGTAAAAGTGGACGGGATGATGGTAGGAGACGAGCGAAGCGGAACAGTTCTATTGCCGGGCGGCATCATCTGGCCGACACCCGACAAGACATTCGATCTTGCGATCCAAGGTACCCGGAGCGGAGTCGGGGTCATCGACCTGAAGGCGGACCGCTCCGAGCTCGAGTGATGTTCTTTCCGAAAGCGGTCACTGTCGCGGGTGTCAAGATCAGGGTGGTCCGGCTCAGTCTCTCCGAGGATGATTGCTTCGGGTCCTGGTCCCACGACACGAAGACGATCACGATCGACTCATCAATCACGGGCGATCTCCTCGTGGGCACCCTTCGCCATGAGATGCTCGAAGCGGCGTTCTCCCTCAGTGGGATCGCTTGGTGCGAGGGGAGTGTTTCCGAGACAACGGAGGGAATCATTCGTTGCCTTGATGAGATATTTTTTCCGGTCTGGGATCCGCTCTTCGAGCGCCTGAAATCCTGACGCGGTGCCTGTTCTTCGGCGGCTACACGCTGGAGATGAATCCGAAATTTACCCTTACCAAACGCCACAACGTGCCGGTGATTGAGTTCACCGAGCGCGTGAAGGTTGGAGACACCGTGACGATCTTGGCGCAAGCCGATGAGCACTGGGACAACGTCCACACCAATCAGGAGTTGATTGCAATCCACATGCAGGAGGCGGTCGATCTCGGCTGGCCAATCATAAAGCTTGGAGATCAGTTGTGTCTCATGCAGGGCAAGACAGACGGTCGTGCATCGAAGGCCGACCTCCGCCCGGAGCATAAAACCGGAAACTACATCGACGCGGTCGTCAACGGTTACGCGAAGTTTTGCGAGTTCGCCGCTCCCAACATCGCCTTGATCGCGGAGGGGAATCATGAGGCCGCGGTCCGGTCGAGGATGGAGACCAACGTCGTCGAGAGAGTTGCGGAGCGTTGGCGGGTGGCCGGGTCCTCAGTTCACGCCGGGGGAATTGGTGGCTGGCTCCTCGTCCGGCTCAAGATCACCAGCACTCAGAGGATACTCGTTCCGATCTTCTATCATCATGGCCACGGCGGCGGCGGGCTCTCCCGGGGAATCCAGCACGTCAACAAGCGAGCGCTCTACCTTCCCGACGCTCAGGTCATCATCAGTGGACACGTCCATGAGGAGTACACGATGACGCTCTGCCGCGACCGGATCAATCTCCATACCGGGCGGACCTTCGCCGATGAGCAAATCGCAGTCTGCACCGCTACCTACAAGGACGAATATGATCCGGAGGGGAGCAGTTGGCACAGTTTACAGGGAAGGCCACCGAAGCCCATCGGCGCGTCCTGGCTGGAGCTCAGCCTCCGGCGCGAGTTCGATGACCGTCTCGCTCCTCCTAGGAAGGGAAAAGAAAAACAGAAGCTCCCGCGGTTCTATGTTACCGTCAACGTCAGGAGGGCAAAGTGAGGGCAGATGATCACGGCGGAATTGGAGCACAGGCTCGTTAGGGGAGCGCAGATTCTCGAAGGGCTGGACGAAGCGATCGAAGGCACTTCGGATTGCGGTCGGCTCATCGACGGCTACGACAAGATGGTCGAAAGACTGAAGCAGAGAGACGGGATGTCATACGCCGACGCGGTGGAATGGATTGACTACAACATCCTCGGCGGCAAGGTGGGCAACGGGTTCATCGTCATGCAAGCGATTACCGAGGAAGAAGGGACGGGATGACCTACGGGGAATTCATCACCGGGCTTCGGCTGCGGCACTTCAACGCGGACGAGCTCACGGACTATGCCAACCGGACAAGGGGCGGGGTCCAGAACTCTCTTCCTCCTGCGGCCTTGTGGCCAAACATCGTGGTGCCTCTCTGGATTCTCGACTGTCTGCGGGAGAGCATCAAGCGCCCGATCACCATCGTCAGTGCCTACCGAAGCCCACGCTACAACGCCCAATTGAATGGGGCCGCGTCCAACAGCCAGCACCGCCTCAACTGTGCGATCGACTTCAAGGTGGCAGGGATGAAGCCCGAGACAGCCTTCAATCGACTGCGGACGATGCGAGACGCCAAGGTGTTCGCGGGCGGTCTGGGACTCTACCCGACCTTCGTCCATATCGACAACCGCGGAAGGTGCGCGACTTGGTAGTGATGCCCCGGAGAATCCCAACGCACAAACCCAAGACCTGCCGCGTCGGGACCGCAGCCAGGACGAAGCAGGATCTGGTGAGGGCGATGAGATCACGCTGGCGATGGATCAAGTGCTCGCAAGCGGGTCGCAAGATCGAGCCGCTCTGCTGCGACCCGTTCGGGGATCACGGCAAGCGAGTGATGCAAGCGGAGCACCGTCACCATATCAAGCCGCTGACCGAGCGACCCGACCTCCTGCTGGACTGGAGCAATCACGCCAGTCTCTGCAGCCGGTGCCACCACCGGGTCGAGTCACTGGTCCGAGCCGGGGAACCCACCGAGCATCTCTTCGAGGGAGAGAAGAGAGCTCACCCTCTAAGCGAAGCCACAGGAGCCGCTGTGAGCCCGCGGGCGGAAATGTCGGACTCAGAGCCCCGTCCTTGCTCCAGAGCGCCCGTAGGGCCGGGGAGGAGCCAAAGACGCCAACCTCAGAGCCTTCCGGGGCC
>Ga0208029_1000212_pt1 | contig 40896 bp, 20 predicted proteins | sample MalvireepMed_s12_FD_184242 | JGI IMG/M metagenome (GOLD analysis project Ga0208029, IMG submission 184242) | Marine viral communities from the Global Malaspina Expedition - Malaspina viral metaG DeepMed_s12 (SPAdes) (version 2) | ecosystem: Environmental > Aquatic > Marine > Oceanic | place... | reverse complement strand
CTCTTTTATCGCTTCAATGGCTACTTTGGCCTTAAAGGATGCGCTGAATTTTCTTCTTGATGTTTTCATATTGACAGGGTTAAAATTACAACTTAATTTCCTGTCCTAAATTTGGGGAGTATTATACTATGATGTTTATTGGAAAAAAATGTACCTCTATGCACTCAAAGTTTTAAACCACCAACAGCTTTGTGAAGATATTTTACAAGATATTTTTATTAGTATATGGGAGAAGGCTCCAACTGCAAAAATAAAGAATATAGAATCTTATCTTTTTAGGGCTCTTAAATATAAAATAGCAAATGCTTTAAGAGATGAAAAGTATACACAAATTAATAACGAACATTTAAATTTCCTTCCTTCTGAAGATTATGTAAAAAATGCAATAGAATACAAAGATCTAGAAACACAGGTTCATAAAACTATACAAACGCTTCCCGAAAAATGTAAAAATGTATTTTATTTGAGTAGAATTGAAGAATATACTAATCATGAAATTGCTGAGGAACTAAATATTTCTGTCCGTACTGTAGAAACTCATATTAGCAAAGCATTAAAACATTTAAGGGTTCATATTTCTTATCTATTAATAATAGCTTTTTTTTTTCAATGCATAACTTTTATCCAATTAAAACTATCTGGTTCAATATGTAGTTTAGAATTTTGAGTATTTAATTTTACAATTCCAGTTTTACGAGGATGCACTTTGTTATTTGAGTTGTGTGTATGCAAAACATAATAAGTTTGCCCAGAATTATCAATAACAATATCTCCATGTCCAGTTCCTAAGGACCCGATATTATTTTTAGAGATTATAGGGTTATTTGTAGCTTTTTTCCAAGGTCCAATTGGGGTTTTACTTGTAGCATAACCTACAGCATAATCTGGATTTCTAAAATCATTTGCCGAATAGATTAAATAGTATAGCTTCTTCTTTTTAAAAACAGTAGGTCCTTCCGCTACTGGCCATTCCACATTTTGAGTGTCTTCCCACTTTTCTTTTGCATTGATACACTCTTTTAGGGTTTCTGGTTTTATTTGATTTAGATTTTTATTCATTTCAGCTACAAAAATCCGATTCCCATTTTGCAATCTTACATGGTACATATATGCCTTTCCGTTATCAAAAAAAATAAAGGGATCTATTTGTTTTACAGGAGCTTTAATGGCTTCCATGTTATTTTTAAAAGGACCTAGCGGACTGTTACTTGTTGCAATTGCAATGTTTTCATTGGCAGTATAAGCCATATAATATTTGCCTTGATATTTAAAAATTTGTGGTGCCCAAAAACCTTTAGTACCATAAGCTTCTCCTTTTTTTAAGGCATATCCATTTTGTACTCCTTTTGGACCTTCCCAAGTTTTTAAATCTTTTGAAGTATATACTAAAAAGCCTTCTCCATCAATTCTAGGATCGCTTTTAGTTCCATACAAATAGTAAGTGTTATTATCTTTAAATATAGTAGGATCGGCTAAGTATATTTGGTCATTGGAGAGGTCTTGTCCAAAAGCATAAATGCTTATAAATATAAAAAGTAAACTTATTTTAAAATAATTCATCGTTAATAGGTCTCGATTAATAGTGTTATTGGTTGTAGCAATGGTTTGAACAAAGCCTAAATTTTTTTGTCATACTTTTAAGTACACATATTTTAACCAAAAATTCACAGCTATACCATTTTCATACCGTAAAGAGTTGCTGTTAGGGCATAGGTAGGAAATAAAAGATATAGCTATGAATTTATGGTAAATAGATTTATAGAGCGCTGCACTTTATAGTGCAGCGTACTTTAGTTATTTTCTACTGAAAACTTATATAATGAAACGGTATGGTATTCTTCCCCCGGATTCAAAGTAATTGAAGGGAAGTTAGGCTGATTTGGAGTATCTGGAAAGTGTTGTGTTTCTAGCGCAAACGTGGTTCTAAAATCATCTTTAACCCCCGATTTAAAAGTGTTTTTACTTTGCATAAAATTTCCACTATAAAATTGTACCCCTGGCTCTTCACTTGTTACATCCATAATAATTCCAGATTTATCGCCTACAATAGTAGCCACGTGGTTTAACCCATTTTTCTTACTCCCATTAAGTACAAAATTATGATCGTACCCCTTTCCAAAGGTTAATTGCTTATTGGTTTCTTCTATGCGTTCCCCAATAGTATGTGGAGTTCTAAAATCAAATGGAGTCCCTTCCACGTCTTCTATAGTTCCTGTAGGAATCAAACCAGCATCTACAGGGGTGTATTTATCAGCATAAATTTGAACTTTATGATTCAAAATAAAACCACTTCCTTCTCCATTCAGGTTAAAAAAAGCATGATTAGTTAAATTTACAACCGTAGGTTTATCTGTTGTTGCTTTATATTCTATTTTTACAGCGTTATCTTCTGTAATAGAATAGGTAACTGTTACATCTAGATTTCCAGGGAAACCTTCTTCCATATCTGCTGCACTATATTTTAATGCAATGGTGTGCTCATTTACTTTTTTTGCCTCCCAAACAACATCTTGAAATCCTTTTTTTCCTCCATGTAAGGTATTCTCTCCATTGTTTATTGGAATTGAATATTCTTTTCCGTTTAAGGTAAATTTTCCTTTAGCAATTCTATTTCCTACACGTCCAATTGTAGCTCCAAAATAAGGTTCGGTAGAATTTATAAATCCTTTTGCACTATCCATTCCTGCAACAACATCTATCATCTTTCCTTTTTTATCTGCCACCCATAATCCTACTATTCGCCCTCCATAATTTGTAAATGCTGCTTTTATATTGCTATTCTGAATCCAGTATAATTGTACCTTTTTTCCGTTGACAATAGTGTCAAAATTTTTGGTTTTTAATAAGGAAGCAATGGAGTCTTTTTTGATTACTTCTACAACATCTTTTGTAGCTGCTTTCTCTTTTTTTTCTTTTTTACAAGAAGCAAAACAAAGTATAGAAATTGCTATAAGTGAGATATGTTTTATTGAATTGAACATTATTTGTTATTTAGTTTTTTAATTAAATTAACTTCATCTTCACGATATGGAGTTCCATCTTTTCTAAACACATCATGAAACCACTCTATAGGTTCATCTCCATTAGCTATTGGGGTATCCCAGGCATAAATGGTATTACTTTTTCCGTTAACCAATCCCCAATTAATTGCTCCAATAGTATGTTCTTTTAACATAGGAAGTGTATTAGAGAACCTAGAATTTCTGGTTCTTGCCATATATTCTGTACAAATTAATGGGCGATTAAAAGATTCTAACAATTGAATAACTCTTAAATGCCATTCCGGTCCCTCGTAGTCGTGATAAGTTACAATATCAGAATTTGTTACCTGAAACTCATTTAGTTCTTTTTCATCCCATTTCCATATTCCAGCACTTATTGGTTGTGACGGATTTACTTCTCGTGCCCATGTAAAAATCTCTTTTAATAGCGGAAGCGACTCATTACTTTTTCCATTGTTACCAGGTTCGTTATATAAATCCCATAATAAGATGCGCTCATCATTAGCAAAAGTTTTTAAAATGTCTTTTACATAGGTTTCTAATTCTGGAAAATTAGCTTCGTTTTTTGAGGCAGGATACCCAGGATCTTGTACCCATCCAGAATTATGTGTTCCTGGTTTTGGAGCGGGCTGTTTCCCTATTTTAGGATTTGCATCCCAAACATCGTCTAGGAATACAAAAATTGTTTTGATTCCATTCTTGTCTGCAATATTTAAGTATTCCTCTACACGTTTTTTAAAGCCTTTTTTATCTACTTTATAGGCTAAACTGTGTAAATACACTCGCATAGTATTAAAACCGATTCCAGCAGCATACCCCAATTCTCTGTCAATTGTTTCTGGGTCGAAAGTATCTTCTTGCCACATTTCAAGCTGATTAATAGCGGTACTTGGAACAAAATTTGCTCCATTTATCCAGTTGTGAGAGTCGTACCACGATTGTGCTTTTTCAGCTGACCATTTATTTGATTTTAAGACAGGGTTCTCCTGAGAAAAACCTAGATTACATACTAAAAGTAGTAGTAGTATTGAGCAAATATTTTTCATTTTTAAATTTATTTATGGTGTTTATATTTAATTAGTTAACAACGGGAAAAGCTTGTATTCTCAGTTTAGTAAATCCTACTGGAATTAAGCTTATGGTTTCAATTTTATCTGTTACATTTCCTTTATAAATGCCTTCACGTCCAGAAACTGGGAGATGTGCTAGCCCGTTAACAGCTTGCCAATCTGGAATTTTCTTTGCACGAATTTTTAATTCAAAGGGAGCGTTTTCTATATTCCATTTAAAATCTTCTTTTAAAGGAGAGCTACTTACTTTTACATTTTTATTAGTGTTTTCAATATCTTCACGAAGTAATCCATAATTCCAATCGGAATTGGTGTGTACCGTAAAATAGTTTCCTTCTGTTTTTTCAGTTTCCTGCTGCCATATTTCCTTCATTTTTAGTCCATAAACTAAGGGACCTCTTTCTATTGCACGAGAGTTTTCTGCCCATTGAGAAACTTTTACTTCCATTGGAAGACTAAGTTTTATAAGATCTCCATTTTTCCAAGTTCTATTAATTGTGACAATCGATTTATTTTTTTCAAAAATTACTTTTTCTCCGTTAACAGTAATAGAGGCATTATTGCACCATTTTGGAATTCTAAAATCCATAGGAAAGTCAATTTCTTTTCCAGTTGTTATCTCAAAATTCACATCCTTTCCAAAAGGGTAGGAGGTATTCTCTTTTATGACTATTTCTTGATTTTTTATTTTAGTTGAAATTGTATTCGGACTATAAATTAATGCTGCTAAACCTCCTTCCTTATTTTTAAACCACAAGTGTTGTGTGAATTTTGTCCATCCCTGATGCATATTTACGTAACAACAAGTATAACCACTTTTAACGCCTAAAACATTATTCATTTCTCTATTAAAAGGGAGCGTAAAAGCATATACTCCTCTATCAATTTCTATTTGATTGGCTAGTTGGAAATATTGTTTTTCGTTAAAATCGTCTGTAGTTTGAGGCGGCAAAGCATTAAATGTAGCTCTTTCTAACGCATCCATATAAAATGGGTCTCCTGTAATTCCAATAATTTCTTCTAAAGAGAACATTGTTTCCACAACAGCACAAAGTTCGGTACCTTGAATGGGGGCATTTCCATGTAAATCTTCATCTGCAGAGAAAATTCCATTTGGTAATCCATGTAAAGTCATTAAATCATTAAAGCCTATTTTGGAAGCTTTTAGATAAGTAGAGTCTCCTGTTCTTTGGTAATTCTCTGCTGGTTCCTTAATCGCCATTCCTACATTTACTCCATGCCGATGCATCCATGTTTTTCCATCAGGATTTACGGTAGCGTTAATTGCCCAATCTCTATTTCCTAACCATTCACTCCAGGCAAAAGATTGCTTCTTAATTTTTTCTGCAAGGGTTAATAACTTTTCATCGCCATTAACTGTATACAACCATTGAGCTATTCTTATATTTTCGACTCCTCGAGATTGCGCCCATTCTGTCCATTTTCCAATCGGACATTTATCAAGTGTTTTTAATTGGTAGTCAAAATACTTCTCCATAAATGGGACTACACGTTTGTCTTTTGTTGCCGTATAATACTGCTGGATTACTTTTAACATCACCATTCTTGGCCACCAATCTTCTCCTTTATCTGCATTTTCAAAATCTACCTTATTTCCTGTTTCTCTTTCCCATTCTGTAATCGGTCCGAAATATCCAGAAGGGCGTTGGTTTTCAATACTCCAATCAATATATTTTTTTACTTTTTGTTTAAGTCTTTCATTATTTAATTGATAGGCTAATGGAACTGCTCCATCCAACCAATATGGAGTTTCTTCCCAATCATCGCCATTTCCACCAAGCCAACCATTATCTATTTTTACTTTATCATAAATTTCATCTAAATGTCCTGTAGAATTATTTAGCATTATAGTAAGTTGATCTTCGAGCCAGCCATTTGGTTGAATTTCTCCTAAAGCAACTTCTTGGTGCACAGAAGTTACAAAGGTGCTTTCTTTTTTTGTATCGATCTCTTTATTTGTATTTGTGGTGCAAGAAGATAGAATGAAAGCTATCAGGAATTGAAACGTAAAAATTTTGGTAGTTAAAAGCTGCTTTTTCATTTATTTACATTTTCACAATTAATTATTTTCTAGTATTCTTATTATTTTCGTTTGGTATTGGTCATTGCCTATTACATGCCCATTATGGACTTTATAAATAATTTATTCTGAAGGAATTTGTAATGTGGTGTCTTCTGAAACGGGAATCCCTAGATTTGGGGAGCCATCTTTATTCCATGAAATTTTTTGCATCCTCGGAGACCTTTTAGATCCGCATCCTTCTCCAGGGTTAGAATTTGCATGGTAAAGAATCCAATCTTCTGTACCATCTGGAGATTTAAAAAACGAATTATGTCCTGGAGCATAGACTCCATTTTCTTCCGATTTTTTGAAAATAGGTTTTGAATGTTTTTTCCAAGCAGATGGATCTAAAATATCATCGCCTTCCAAGCTTAAAAGTCCCAAAGAATAGTAATCTGTCCAGCATCCATTTGCAGAAAATACAATAAAAATCTTCCCGTTATGTTCTAAATATTGTGGCCCTTCATTAACATTTACATGCGGAGGGTTATTAGCATCGTTTAGATCTCCTTGTTTTTCCCACACATAGGTAGGTTCAGACAATAAAACTCTATTGGAGTCTAATGTCCAAGGATTTTTCATAGGAGCAATGTAAATATTTTGTTGCCCATTTACAGACCCTTCCCAGCCAGACCATATCATATATAATTGTTTTTTGTATTCAAAAACATTGCCATCAATAGCCCACCTATCTGGATTGGCTGCAATTTTCCCTTTAAAAACCCATTCGCCTTTAAACGGGTCTTCAGCGCTGTTTTCCAGCACATACATTCTATGGTTGTTATTGTCGCCATTATCTGCAGCAAAATAAACATACCATTTGCCATTAATAATATGGAATTCTGGCGCCCAAATAGATTTAGAATACATTCCTGTTTCGGGAGGTGTCCAAATAGTTTTGTGCGCTGCATTTTCAAGTTCTGCTAAATTTTTGGTTTTCCAAAGTATCAATTTATTACCAACAGTATTTGTGTAGTAGTAATACCCGTTATGGTAGGTGCTATAAGGATCGGCACCAGAAGGTAAAACAGGGTTTGTAAACGTAGTGTTTTGTGCCCCTAATGATAATGTAAATAGCAGTATAATTTGTAAATAGTATAGTTTCATGGGTTGATAAATCTATTTTTTAAACCCCTCATTGAGGGTTTTATTTCCCGAGAGCCTGTCCAGAATATACCTAAGGACTCTACGTCGAAATGGGTTAAATTATTTTCTTTTGAATACCTCGTAGGTTTGCCTCGAGGTAGTTAATTGAACTTTTATTCTTTTAAATTGTAATGTATTTAGCTATTTGTCTCATAGTTATCTCTGACTCAAAATGAGGAATACTTTTCAGCATATAAATTACATTTTTTAATTAGATTTGAGAGTTAAATAGCATACTGTAATTTTGATATATGTTAATTATTTAACCCCTATTTTGGTAATTAGAAAATAATAATCTTCATTTTGTATTGATTTCTTAACTAATAGCAAATTAGATCATTTATTAGGTTTTATAGCTGTAACTAATGTTTCATTTTTTCATCCAATCTATCCAAAGTTACTTTTGGATTGCTGTTTTTCTTTTAAATGAATCAAAATGAGGATTGATGAAACAATATGTATAAAGATTATTAGTACTTTTTCACAAAATTTTAAAACATTGAAGAAAGGCCTGCTATTTTTAATTTTTATTCTACAAGTAAGTTTTGTTGTTAGATCTCAAGAGTATTATTTAAAGCATTTTCAAGTTGAAGATGGCTTATCTCATAATTCTGTTATTTGCTCTTTGCAAGACAAGGACGGTTTTTTGTGGTTTGGAACAAAGGATGGTTTAAATAGGTTTGATGGGTATAATTATAAGTTATACAGAAACGAATCATTAAATAATGCAAGCATTGGAAGTAATTTTATACAAGCTATCTACGAGCATCAAAACTTTTTATGGGTTGGTACAGATAATGGTTTGTATAAGTTTGATAAGGACCAAGATAAATTTACTCTGTTATCTATTACAAAGAATCAATCTATTCAAGATATAGAAAGTGATATTGATGGAAATATATGGTTTATAGCTGGGGGAACGCTTTATAAATATGAGGTTGACACTAATAAATACGTTGTTTTTGATCCTGCAGATTTTTTTGATGCGCTTAGTATTACAAAGAGTCCAGATAATACTTTATGGATAGCTTCTTTCAACCAAATTTATAAATACGATGCTAATAATGTAAATTTCACATCGGTAGGGGTTAAGCCTATAGACAGCACCGAGTTTCCTTATATTATATCCACCATTGAGTCGCTATCCTCAAAAGAAATTCTTATAGGAACTCAAAATCATGGAGCTATCCAATTTAATATTCAAAATGGAACTCAGCAAAACATCATTGAAAATGAAAATGAACCAATTTATGTAAGGGATTTTACAAAAAAAGGAGCAGACGAATTGTGGATAGGGACGGAGAACGGACTCTATATCTATAATTTGCAAACCCAAAAATCTACACATTTACAGAAAAACTATAAAGATCATTATGCCTTATCAGACAATGCTATTTATACAGTAACGGTAGATAATGAGCAAGGAGTTTGGTTGGGCACCTATTTTGGCGGAATTAACTATTATCCTAAACAATATACTCCCTTTAAAAAGTATTTTCCAAAGTTTAATGAAAATTCAATTAGTGGAAATATTGTAAGAGAAATTAAAGAAGATGAAGACGGGAATTTATGGATTGGCACCGAAGACGCTGGGATTAATAAATTTAATCCGAAGACAGAAAAGTTTATCAATATTAATCCCAAAAATGATGATAAAACAGCGCTAGCTTATTATAACATTCATGGAATATTACCAGATAAAGATAAAATTTGGGTAGGAACTTTTGAGCATGGATTGGATGCTTTGGATAAAGATACCGGTTTGGTTATAAAACATTACGGACTAAGAAGTAAAGGAGGGTTACACAGTAATTTTGTGTATTCAATATTTAAAACGCTTGACAAAGAAATATTAATTTTAACAACCTCTGGGATCCAGAAATACAATAAAGAAAAGGACTTTTTTGAAGATTACAGTATGCTCCCAGAAAGGTATTTTTTTACAACAATGGCAGCCTCAAAAAAGAATGAGTTATGGGTAGGTTCTTATAGAAACGGATTGTATTTAATTGATAAAACTTCTGGCGCAAAGAAAAATTTTACCTACAATCCTCAAGATGAAAATAGTATAAGTAGCAACGCCATCAATCAGGTATTTATAAGTAGTAATGAAACTGTTTGGATTACTACGGAAAATGGACTTAATAAATACAACCATAGTACAGGCAATTTTGAACGCTTTACCGTAAAAAATGGGCTTCCTAGTAATTTGGTTTATTCCATTTTGGAAGACAACAAACAAAATCTTTGGATAAGTAGTTCCAATGGGTTGGTAGAATTTAATCCTGTAAGTGAAGATGTTAAAGTTTATACCAAAGCAAATGGCTTAACTACCGATCAATTTAATTACAATGCGGCTTATAAAGATGCACAAGGAAACATGTATTTTGGAAGTGTTGATGGGATGATTTTTTTCAATCAGAAAAACTTTGTTAAGAATACGTATACCCCTCCTTTATATATTACCGATATAAAAATTAATAATAAGGAGGTTAATTTAGCAGATCCAGAGGGACCAATCCAAGGTTCTATTAGTAGTATTGAGAAATTAAATTTAAAGCATAATCAATCTTCCATAAGTGTGGATGTGGCTGCATTGAGTTATAATGCTCCCCAAATGACAAAATATTGGTACAAACTTGAAGGATTGAATACTGATTGGGTCGAATTAAATAAAAGTCATACTGCATATTTTACAAAGCTGTCTCCAGGGTCTTATACCTTAAAATATAAAGCGCTTAATTGGAATGGCTCTTGGAGTATGGGCAGAGATTTGGAAATTGACATAGCACCGCCGTTTTGGGCTAGTACTATTGCATACGCGTGCTATATTTTGATTGTTTCTTTACTCGTAATTTCTATTATTATCTATTATCATAAACTTACCGTAGAGAAGAATGATAGGAAGATAAGACAACTTAATAACAAAAAAGAGAAAGAGGTATATCAAGCTAAAATAGAGTTTTTTACCAATATTGCTCATGAGATTAGAACTCCACTTACATTGATTAAAAGTCCGCTTGAAAAACTATTAAAAGTAGATAGTCAGAATGCTTTTATGAAGGATAATCTAAATATTATGTCTAAAAATACATCACGACTTTTAGATTTAGTAAATCAGTTATTAGATTTTAGGAAGACAGAGATAGAAGGGCTAAACTTAAACTTTATAGAGGTAAATATTACAAATATTCTTAAAAATACGTACACTCGTTTTAGCAATGCAATAAAAGAAAAAGAATTGCTTTTTGAACTTTATTGTCCAGATGAAGATGTATACGCACATGCAGATGAAGAGGCTCTAAAAAAGATTTTGAGTAATTTATTCAATAACGCTATTAAATATGCTAAAAATAAAGTTAGTGTAATAATTAAAAAGGATCGAAATGAGTTTGTTTTGATTGTTAAGAATGATGGGGAGCTAATTCCTCATCATTTAAAAGAAAAAATATTCGAACCATTCTTTAGGCTTCCAGAGGCAAATCATCAAACAGGTACAGGGATCGGATTGTCTTTGGCGTATTCGTTAACAGAATTACATAATGGAACGCTAATATTGGATACTATAGATGTTTATATGAATACTTTTATTCTAAAACTGCCGCTTTATCAAGAACGGAAATTTGATTTCTATGAAAAAAATAAATTGCCTCTTTTAAATGAAAATATAATTGAAGATGTAAAAGAGAGTAATGCAGTGAAGGAAGTTAAACAAACAACAATTCTTTTAGTTGAAGATAATGAAGATCTTCTAGATTTTTTAGCTAATGATTTAGAGAATGATTATTCCATTGTAAAGGCTAATACTGCCGAAAAAGCATTGGAAACAATTCAAATAGAGAATATTCAGCTAGTTATTAGTGATGTTATGATGCCCGGAATGAGTGGTTTTGAAATGTGTAAAAAGATAAAAACCTCTTTTGAAACTAGTCATATTCCAGTTATTTTGCTTACTTCAAAAAGTGCTATAAATGCAAAGGTAGAAGGTCTAGAGTGTGGTGCAGATGCCTATATTGAAAAGCCTTTTTCTATTGAATATGTGCATATCCAAATTAAAAATATTTTGGAGAATAGAAAGCATATCATGAAACACTATTCGAGTTCTCCTTTGGCACATATAAAAAGCATTGGACATGCAAAACCAGATGAATCTTTTATAAAATCTCTGGATAAAGTTATTTACGACAATCTCTCAGATCCAAATTTAAGTGTTGAAGTATTAGCAGAAATAATGAATATGAGTCGCTCTACCCTCTACAGAAAAATAAAAGACCTCTCCAATTTAAGTCCGAATGAATTAATAAATATTACGCGACTTAAAAAGGCAGCGGAGCTTTTAAAAACAGGTGATTATAAAATTTATGAAGTCTCTGAAATGGTGGGTTATAATTCTCAAACTAGCTTCGGGAGAAATTTTCAAAAACAATTTAATATGACACCAACGGAGTATATTAATAAGTATTGAAAGATTGAAAGATTGAAAGATTGAAAGATTTGAAGATTGAATAAGTTGGGGGGCAGAAGTCCGAAGTCGGGAGACTGAAAATTATAGTAGAAAGTAAAAAAGTTATGAAGTTACAATGTTACGTTGTTATGAGGTTTTAGAAGAGTACTGCTAACTGAATACTGAAAGGTCGGGAGACAGGAGTTATAGTAGAATGTAAAAAAGTTAAGAAGTTACAATGTTACGTTGTTATGAAGTTTTAGAAGAATAGTGCTAACTGAATACTGAAAGGTCGGGAGACAGGAGTTATAGTAGAATGTAAAAAAGTAAAGAAGTTACAATGTTACGTTGTTATGAAGTTTTAGAAGAGTACTGCTAACTGAATACTGTAAGGTTAGGAGACAGGAATTATAGTAGAAAGTAAAAAAAGCTAAGAGGTTACAATGTTACGTTGTTATGAAGTTTTAGAAGAATAGTGCTAACTGAGCTCTGCTAACTGAATACTGAATACTGAATACTGAAAGGTCGGGAATCCGAAGTCAGTATTTTTATTACTTATTTTACATTTTCAAATTTCCAAATTGATTCATTTACAACTTTGTCCCTTTGCCTACTGAACATTAATGAAAATAATTAAAAATTAAATTATTTTTTTCAAAACTAAAACGTTTTAGTATATTGCGTTTGTAAAATTTATGTTAACTGTAAAATAAAAACCAACTAATCTACTAGAAAACTACCTCTCATACAAGCAGCCTATATGTCAATACAATTAAGTGAGGTAATACTTATAAAGGTTGTAAGAAGACTTAAAGAGAGGGAAGGTCTAGATTAATAAAGGATATTTAGTATGCAAAGAAGAAAATTTATACAAAACACCGCCATGGCAGGGAGTTTAGCTTTTCTAAACCCAATAGATTTAACAGCTGCACCAATAAAACAATTTCCAACAGTTAGAGTAGCAGAGAATCAGCGAAACTTTACGAGTAAGAGTATTGAAAAAGCAATAAAAGAGTTTTCGAAAAACGTAAAAGATGAAGAATTAACATGGTTATTTAACAACTGTTTTCCTAATACTTTAGATACTACAGTTACTTTTTCTAATGAAAATGGTAAGCCAGATACGTATGTTATTACTGGAGATATAGACGCTATGTGGCTTAGAGATAGTTCTGCTCAAGTATGGCCTTATATGGCTTTTATAGATGAAGATGCACATTTAAAAGATTTAATAGCTGGGGTAATTAACAGACAAACCAGCTATATTATAAAGGATCCCTATGCGAATGCTTTTTACGATGATCCAAATAAAAGAGGAGAATGGGCGAGTGATTATACCGATATGAAACCTGGGGTTCATGAGCGTAAATATGAAATTGATTCTTTGTGTTATCCAATTAGATTAGCTTATAATTATTGGAAAAAAACAGGCGAAAAAACGCTTTTTGGAGCAGAATGGAAAAAAGCAATTCAAGCAACCTTGAAAACATTTAAGGAGCAGCAGCAAAAAGAAAACCCTGGACCTTATTCTTTTATGCGAGAAACTCCACATGCTACAGATACGAGAGCATTAAGAGGTTATGGCTACCCTGTTAAACCAATAGGTTTAATTTGTTCTGCTTTTAGACCAAGTGACGATGCTACCGTATTTTCCTTTTTAATTCCTTCAAACTTTTTTGCTGTAGTTAGTTTAAAGCAAGCAGCAGAAATGGTTTCAGAAATTCATGGGGATGTAGATTTAGCAAATCAATTAATAGCTTTAAGTAAAGAGGTCGAAATGGCTTTGCAGAAATATGCTATTGTTAACCATCCAAAACATGGAGATATTTATGCATTTGAAATTGATGGTTATGGGAATCATTTACTTATGGACGATGCAAATGTACCTAGTTTACTGGCGCTACCGTATTTGGATGCCATAGATGTAAATGATAAAACCTATCAGAATACAAGACGTTTTGTATGGTCTTTAGATAATCCATTTTTCTTTAAGGGGAAAGCAGCCGAAGGAATTGGTGGTCCTCATGTAGGAATGGATATGGTATGGCCAATGTCGATTATAATGAAAGGATTAACTAGTAGCGATTCAGAAGAAATTAGAGAGTCTATTCAGACCTTAAAGAATACACACGGAGATACAGGTTTTATGCATGAGTCGTTCCACAAGGATAATCCAAAAGACTTTTCTAGATCTTGGTTTGCATGGGCAAATACTTTATTTGGAGAGTTACTATGGGAAACCTACAAAACCAACCCTGAATTATTAAAATAAACCTACTATGAAAATTATAAAAGTGAAAAACCTATGGAGAAGTATACTCCTAGTTTCTCTCTTTTTTGCGTCTTGTAATAAACAAGCTGCGGAAGATAATAAAGGAGATCAAGAGCAAGTAAATTATACTTCCTATGTAAATCCTTTTATAGGAACAGCCCCTTTAACAGACCCTAAAGCTATTGGATATACACCTCCAAAAGATTGGCGGGTATGGGCAGGATTAACGTATCCTGGCTCGTCTTTACCCAATGCTATGGTGCAATTAAGTCCTATTACCAAATACGGTTCTGGAGCAGGGTATGAGTATGAAGACACAGAAATTATAGGGTTTACTCATACCAATAAAGGTCATTGGAATCTATGTAATATTCCTATTTTACCTGTTGCAGCAAATGCTACCTATCCTTTTAAATCTTCTTTTAGTCATAAAAAAGAAAATGCTTCTCCTGCCTATTATGAGGTTTTTCTAGAAGATTATAAAGTGGATGTAAAATTAAGTTCCACTTTACGAAGCGGAATTCATCAATATACTTTTGAGAATAATCAGGGGAGAAAGCTTCTTTTCGATTTAGGTCGTTCTAATAATCATGTAGATAATTGGGAGATTAATTTGGTAGGTAAAAATGGAGTGAGTGGCTTTCAACAAATGGGAAGAGAAAAAATCTATTTTTATGCAGAAGTGAGTCAGCAAACATCAGGAATAGAAAAAAAGAATGAAGGAGCAAGCAATGGTTATGCGTTAATAAGCGTATCTGATGATGGAAATCCTGTTGTTCTAAAAATAGGTTTATCTTTTGTAAGTATAGCTAACGCGAAGGAAAATCTGACTCAAGAGATTGGAAATAAAACATTGGAAGAAATAAAACAATCTGGAAATGTAGTTTGGGAAACCTTACTCTCTAAAATTGAAGTTTCTGGAGGGAGTAAAAAGGAAAAGGAAATGTTTTATACGTCTTTTTATAGATCTTTTTTATGGCCAGCACTTAGAAGCGATATCAATGGGGAGTTTACCGATGATGCAGGAAAAACCCAACAAAAAGACTTTCAATATTATACCATTCCTTCTTTATGGGATACCTACCGAAATAAAGTGGTTTTATTAGATTTATTTTCCCCTAAAGTAAGCAACGATATTATTTCTTCATTAATTGATAGAGGAGAAATACGAGATTTTATTCCTACTTTCTTTCATGGAGATCATGCTGCTTCCTACATAACAGGAGCTTATAAAAGAGGTTTGAATAATTTTGATGTTGAAAAAGCATATCAATTATTATTAAACAATGCTTATAAAGAAGGAGGAACAAGACCTTTTATAACAGAATATATTGAAAAGGGATATATTTCTGACCCTAAGGTGGAAAATGCACATGTGGAGACCAAAGCAAAGGCGGGAGTTTCTAAAACTTTAGAATATGCCTACGACGATTATTCCTTAGCACAATTAGCAAAAGAAATGAACGATGAAGCGCATTATAAAGACTTATTGGCGCGTTCCAAAAATTATAAAAATGTTTTTGATACTGCAACCAACTTTATGAGAGGGCGCTTGGAAAATGGGGATTGGATTACTCCATTTGATCCGCAATATCCATATTATGAATATATGTATAGAGAGGCAAATGCATGGCAGGTTTCTTTTTATACGCCTCATGATATGCAAGGACTTGTGGCATTGTATGGAGGCGCAGCTCCTTTTGAAGCCAAATTGGATTCTTTATTTACTACTCCTTGGAATCCAGAGCATATTGCAAGAAATGTATCTAGCTTTATGGGGCAATACTGTCAAGGAAATCAACCAGGACATGAGGCTCCTTTCTCATATTATTTTGTAGATAAACCCTATAAATCTCAAAAAGTAATAGATGCGCTTTTAAAAGATTATTACGGAACGGGAGAACATGGATTGGCATTGCCTGGAATGGATGATGCAGGAGAAATGTCTTCATGGTATGTTTTTAGTGCAATGGGACTCTATCCTTTTTCACCATCTGATGCCGAATATTTAGTGAGCATTCCTCTTTTTGATGAAGTAAGTATAAAAACTTCAACCAATAAGCTTTTAAAAATCAAAGCAAATTCAGCAAAGAGAAAATTAAAAGCAATAAATGTTAATACCAAAAAAATAGATGGATACTTTATTTCTCATTCCCTTTTTGTAGAAGGAGGATCACTAGAATTGGAAACGGAATAGTGCGGATTACTAATCAACTACCTCGAGGCAAGCCTACGAGGTAGTTAAAGGAAAATATTTTAATCCATTTTGACGTAGAGCCTTTCGGTAGACTCTGGACAGGCTCTCGGGAATAAAAACCCTCAATGAGGGATTTAAGAACTGAATTATCAAATTTAAATAATAAAAAATGCCAATAGCAATTGGAGTGGATATAGGGGGGAGTCATATTTCCTGCGCAGCGGTTGATATGAAAACCCACAAAACACTTTCAAAAACATACTTTAAACAGGAGGTAAACTCCAAAGATAGTAAGGAAAACATCTTAAAAACTTGGGGGAATTGTATTAATAAAACCCTCGCTTCCATTATAGAAGAAACAGTAGAAGGAATCAGTTTTGCTATGCCTGGACCATTTAAGTATAAAGAAGGGATAGCTATGTTTGAAATAAACGATAAGTATGAGGCGCTTTATAATGTTTCTGTTGTAGAAGAATTACCAAAATACCTGTCTAGACAAGATTTAAAGCTTCGGTTTTTAAATGATGCTTCTTCATTTGGTTTGGGGAGTATCTTAACAGGGGGTGTTTCTTCAGATAAAAAAGTAATAGCGGTTACTTTAGGAACTGGTTTTGGTGCTGCATTTTTTGATGGAATGATGCCTGTATTAACAGGAGATAGGGTGCCAGAAAATGGATGTCTTTGGGATAAAGAATACAAAGATGGGATTTCTGATGATTATTTCTCCACCAGATGGTTTCTAAGTAAATATCAAGATAAATTCGGGGTGAAAACAATACATGGGGTAAAAAGCATTATTGAGGAGAATGAAGATGCGGCAAAAGAAATATTTACAGAGTTTAGCGACAATTTTTATGAGTATATGCTGCCCTATATTAATAATTTCACCCCTGATTTATTAGTCATAGGAGGTAGTATTGCCAAGTCTTCAAAATTATTTCTACCTAGATTGGAACAGCTTTTTGAGAACGGAGAGTCAAGCTTAAAAATTCAAATTATAGATAATACTGAAGTAGCAAATATAATAGGAGCTTCTTATACCCTTAACGATGTTTTTTGGAATGAAATCAAAACAATTCTTCCTGAAATTTAATACTAAAATTACACTATGAAAACCACAGACAAAACACCAGTAGTATCTAAAGCAATACTTCTACCCTTTATTTTAATAACGTCTCTTTTTGCTCTTTGGGGATTTGCAAATGCAGTTACAGATCCTATGGTACAGGCATTTAAGAAGGTTTTGGAGTTAAGTAATTCTCAAGCGGCATGGGTTCAAATGGCATTTTATGGAGGTTATTTCTGTATGGCTTTGCCAGCGGCACTTTTTGTACGTAAATATTCATATAAAAAAGGAATAATTATAGGTTTGATTCTTTATGCAGTTGGGGCATTATTGTTTTATCCAGCAGCTACTAACGAGCAGTTTTGGTTTTTTTGCCTTGGTTTATATGTCCTTACGTTTGGTTTAGCATTTTTAGAGACTACAGCAAATCCATACATATTATCCATGGGAGATAGTAAAACGGCTATTCAGCGTCTTAATCTGGCGCAAGCCTTTAATCCAGTAGGCTTGGTACTCGGACTTTTGGCTGCAAAGTATTTTGTTCTTGAAAACCTTCAATCGGATGATTTTGATGATTTTGGAGCATTATCAGAAGCCAAAAAAGCACTTATAAGAACTTCAGATTTAATGGTAATTAGAGATCCATATGTAATTTTAGGCTTGGTAGTTTTAGTAGTATTAGTTCTTATTTTGTTAAGTAAAATGCCGCAAGTACGGGCTAAAGAAGAGGAAGTAAGTCTCTCTAAAACCTTTTCTGGATTATTTAAAAACAAACGTTATGCATACGGTGTTCTGTCGTTAGTTTTATATATGGGAGCTCAAATTATGTGCTGGACATACATATACCAATATGCGGAAGGGATTAATATTACTGCAGATGTAGCAGCCAATTATCAATTGTGTGCTTTTATTTTATTCACCATAGGAAGAGCTATAGGAACCTATTTGTTAAAATTTATGAGCTCTTCTCGTTTGCTATTATATTTTTCAATTTTAGGAATGCTTTGCTGTCTGGCCACTATGTTTATTCAAAATGAAATAGGACTGTATTGCTTGGTATTGGTTTCTTTATTTTTATCAATTATGTTTCCTACCATATATGGAATAGCACTAAACGGTTTAAGTGAAGAAGATTCTAAAATAGGAGCTGCAGGTTTAGTTATGGCAATAGTTGGTGGTGCTTTATTACCGCAATTGCAAGGTATTTTAATAGATTTAGGAGGATCAGCAGTAAATGATATTAGCATTTTAGGAGTATCAGAAATTAACTTTTCGTTTATATTACCAGCTGTTTGTTTTTTATTAATAGCCTTTTATTCTATAGGTGTTTATAAGGGAAGAATTACAGCAAATCAATAATCTGTCGTTGGTGGGTTTATCTCCCTCTTTAAACATTATGATGCAATTTCTAGCTTAAAAGCATTGAATTTGTCGGTTTTGAATAATAAATATGAAATTTTGACACAAAAGGGAAGTGACTACTAGATTAAAATTCTTCACTTTGGTTTTATGAATTTGAAATTTTAACTCTTTTCCATTCAATTTTTAATCTTTTATCGGGAATTGATAAAAAAAGAGTTACAAGTTAAGAATTTGTATAGTGAAGGTATTAGATCAACTACCTCGAGGCAAGCCTACGAGGTATTCAAAGGAAAATAATTTAACTCATTTCGACGTAGAACGTCGGGGAATTAAACCCTCTATGAGGGATTGAAAAGAACCTTCTAGTTTTTGTAACTTATTTTAATATTTAATAGAAATGATTAATCGACTGAGATTTAAAGAAAAAAGCATTTTGTTAGGGATAACATTACTGTTTAGTGTTGTGGCAGTAGCGCAACAATGGAAACCCGCAGGAAAAAAAATAAAAACATCGTGGGCAGAGAAGATAGATGTAAATAATGTTTTAGGAGAATACCCTAGGCCAATAATGGTAAGGAAAGAATGGAAAAACCTAAATGGTTTATGGGATTATAGTATTCAGAAAAAAGGAGGCGAAGCTCCTAAAAAAGGAGATGGAAAAATTTTAGTGCCTTTTGCTGTAGAATCTAGTCTTTCTGGTGTAATGAAAGAAGTAGGTGCTGAAAATGAATTATGGTATAATAAAACTTTTACCATACCAGACAATTGGGATGGAAGTAATATTTTATTACACTTTGGAGCAGTAGACTGGAAATCGGATATTTGGTTGAATGGTGTAAAAATAGGTTCTCATACTGGAGGATACACTCCATTTTCGTTTGATATTACCCCATTTTTAAGTAGCGGAGAACAAAAATTAACGGTAAAAGTTTGGGACCCTACAAGTGATGGTCCGCAGCCAAGAGGAAAACAAGTAAAAAATCCTGATGGTATTTGGTACACTCCCGTAACGGGGATTTGGCAAACTGTGTGGTTAGAGCCTGTTGCAGAAAAAAGCATAAAAAATTTAAAAATTACACCAGATATAGATAATAGTGCTATTAAAGTTAAACCGCTATTAACCAATGCTTCTTATGGAGATATTATTGAGGTAATCATTAAAGAAAATAACAAAGTAATAGCGGTTTCTAAAGCTAGTGCTAATGAGGAAGTTGAAATTTATATAGAAAACCAAAAATTATGGTCGCCTGAATCCCCTTTTTTATATGATTTAACCGTTAAACTTTTAAGTGGAGATACAACAACAGATACAGTTGATAGTTATTTTGCTATGCGAAAAATCTCCAAAAAGAGAGATGAAAATGGTGTTGTTAGAATGCAGTTAAATAACAAAGATTATTTTCAATTTGGACCTTTAGATCAAGGTTGGTGGCCAGATGGGCTGTATACTGCACCAACAGATGAGGCTTTAAAATACGATATTGTTAAAACTAAAGAATTAGGGTTTAATATGATTCGTAAACACGTAAAGGTAGAGCCAGCTAGATGGTATACACATTGTGATGAATTAGGGATTTTGGTTTGGCAAGATATGCCAAACGGAGATGCTGCTCCAATTTGGCAAAACAGAAAATATTTTGATGGTACAGCATTAAAAAGAAGCGCCAAATCTGAGCAGATTTACCGTAAAGAATGGAAAGAAATTATAGATTATTTATATTCTTATCCTAGCATTGTAGTTTGGGTTCCTTTCAACGAAGCGTGGGGACAATTTAAAACTGTAGAAATTACAGAATGGACGCAACAATATGATCCTTCACGTTTGATTAATTCTGCTAGTGGAGGTAACCATTTTCAAACAGGAGATATTTTAGATTTACATAATTACCCAGGGCCAGATATGTATTTATATGATGCACAAAGAGTTACTGTTTTAGGGGAGTATGGAGGAATAGGCTTGCCATTAGAAGGACATTTATGGAAAACCGATAATAATTGGGGATATGTAAAATTTAAAAATTCAAGAGAAACAACAGAGGAGTATATTAAATATGCTAAGAAGTTAAAAGGATTTGTAAAAACAGGATTTTCTGCAGCAGTTTACACACAAACTACCGATGTTGAAGGAGAAGTAAATGGGTTTATGACTTATGATAGGAAGGTTGATAAAATGGACTTTAAGAAAGTTCGTGAAATAAATCAAGAGGTAATAAATGAACTTACTAACTAATAATACATATATATAAAATTAGCATCCGTTTTGGGATCTAAAAAGCTCTTAAGAATTTTTCTTAGGAGCTTTTTAGGTTCTAAACGGTATGTTTTAAGAGTTATTTTTGTATAGATTCTGATCCTATAAATTCCTATAAAAATAACGCTAACTTTTCAAGGTTTTTATTTGTCTAATAAGCCAATTTTAGACGTTTTCTAGCGCATTATAAATTAGTTGATAATTAAAAAGCATATTTAATACATTCTTAGCTCATAAGTAGCTGATAATCCGTATAGTAAGGTGTGTTTTTGACATGTTCAAATTGTCTCACAATACCGCAAATAGTTTCATTTCTGCATTCATTTTAAGAAAAATTAACACAATGAACATTTTGTACGAAAGATTGAAACAAAACCACTAGCTACATTATTCATATAATACGCTACTTTGAATTAAGTAAATCGCAAAAAATAAAGTTTAAAATTTAATATTATCAATTTTCAATAGAATTAATTGAGGTATTGATAATCGACTTTATTTTTTTTGGATAATTTAATTAAAGTTTTTTTTACTCTTATTCTGATAAAAGCCTTACCAAGCTTTTGTATTCAAGATTTACTTACAAGCTAACTTAAAATGAATGTTTCAAAAAAATGAAATTCAATGAAAACAACTTTTAAAAATCAAATTAAACAATTGGTTTTTGCCTTAACATTTTGCTTTATCGCGATGTCTAATTTGTATGGACAAGATCAAGTAACAATTAATGGTAAAGTAACCGATGAGAATCAAGTCCCGATACCTTATGTAAATGTATTGGTAAAAGGAGGAGAAGGCAGTGGAGCCACCACAGATTTTGATGGTAATTATCAGATTTCAGCTGCTTCAGATGCAGTTTTGGTAATTAGTTCTATAGGGTTTAAATCCCAAGAAGTATCTGTAGACGGCCGTACAACAGTAAATGTAAAATTAAAAGAAGATGTTGAAGCTTTAGACGAAGTAATTGTAGTAGGATATTCTTCAGTGGAGAAGAAGGATTTAACAGCGGCAGTTTCTTCAGTATCAAGCAGCGATATTCAGAATGTACACGCAGGGAGTACGGTAAGTACTTCTTTGGCAGGAAAGCTTCCTGGGGTTAGTTTTAGAATGCCAGATGGGCGTCCGGGAGCTTCAGCAAATGTACAGATTAGAAATATGGGGAATCCGTTGTATGTAATAGATGGAGTACAGCAAGATGTAGGACAGTTTAATAATTTATCTCCAAACGATATAGAAAGTATTTCGGTATTAAAAGATGGATCGGCTGCAATATATGGTTCTAGAGCTGCAAATGGGGTAGTTGTAGTAACCACAAAGAAAGGAAGAAAAGGAGCTAGAAGTACCGTAAATATTGATGCGTATACAGGTTGGCAAAACTGGACTAGATTCCCTGAAACTGTAAACGACTCTTATGAATATATGCTTGGTAAGGCAGAGGCGGAAGTAAATGAGTTTGGTTCTACAGCTATTACAGCAGAAGAATTAGAAAAATATAGAATAGGAGAAGCACAAGGGTATCAATCTTTTAATTGGAAGGATTTTATAGTGAAAAAAAATGCTCCAGTTACTAGTTTTAATGTAAGTGCCTCTGGAGGATCAGAAAAAATAAACTACTATTTATCGTACACAAAATTAAATCAGGAAGCGGTTTTTGGAGATGAATGGACTTTCAATAGAGATAATATCCAAAGTAATGTTGATGCTCAAATAACTAATAATCTAAAAGTTGGAGTTCAGATAAATGGAAGAATAGAAGAACGAAAAAACCCAGGAATTCCAGGTTATGATGATTATTGGCAACCTCGTTTTGCAATTTTAAGAAATAGACCATTTGAGCGTCCTTATGCAAACGATAATCCAGAATATTTAAATGATATTGGTCATAATGAAACAAATGCAGGACTACATAATTTTGAAGTTGGTGGCTATTATGTAGATACATGGAGAGTATTGCAAAATAACTTTACTGCAGAATACGATTTTGGTTTTATAGATGGATTAAAAGCAAAAGGAATGTATTCCTATTTTATTTCTGATAGAGTGCAAAATGGACATGAATATACGTATGATGCCTATACGTATGATCAAGAAAATGATGAATATACAGTTACTGGAGGAAGTACCAATCCTTTTAGAGAGCGAACTACTCACAAGAAAATCCAAAATGTATTTCAAGGTTCTTTAAATTATAATAAGGTAATTAATGATGAGCATACTTTAAGCGCTATGTTCTTAATAGAGCGGATTGATATTAATGAAACCAATCAATATTTACATGCTGTACCAGGAACAAATGTACTGCCATTAATATATTTTTCTGATATGGATCAATATGACGATTCAGAATATGAAGAAGCTAGAATTGGATATGTAGGTAACTTTACCTATAACTATAAAGATAAATATTACATTAATTCTTCTATCAGAAGAGATGCTTCTTGGAAATTTGCTCCAGATAAGCGTGTAGGTATTTTCCCTTCTATTTCTGGTGGATGGAGAATTACAGAAGAGCCTTTTATTAAGGATTTAGTAGGTGATGATTTTATTGTAAACGACTTTAAGATAAGGGCTTCTTATGGGGTGTTGGGAGATGATGATATTGGAATTGGATCTTTTGATTATTTAACTGGATATAATTATGGAGGAACTCCAGTTATTATTGACGGAAATCCAATAGTACCGAGTACAGATAGAGGGCAACCTATAGATAACCTTTCTTGGTTTGAAAGTGAAATTACCGATATAGGAGTAGATTTTGGACTATTTGACGGAAAGTTAACTGGTACTTTTGATTATTTCTATAGAGCGCGCTCTGGCTTAAGAGGTAGAAAGTATGATGTGCTAGTACCTAATGAATTGGGATATTCTTTGCCAGACGAAAATGTTAATAGTGATGCTGTATATGGGTCGGAAGCTTCGCTTTCTTATTACGGAAATATTGGAGATTTATCAATAATGGTTTCTGGAAATGCATCGTATACCAAAACAAAATTCTTAGAGAGTTACAAGCCTAGGTTTGGTAATTCTTATGATGAGTACAGAAATTCATCAGAAGGAAGATATAATAATATTTTCTGGGGATATACAGCAATAGGTCAATTTGAATCGCAAGAACAAATAGATAATTATCCAATTAATAATGATGGACGTGGGAATACTTCTATGAATCCTGGAGATATAATGTACAAAGATGTTAATGGGGATGGAAAAATAGATGGATATGATGAAACTCCAATAGGCTACAATCAAACACAACCATTAATAAACTATGGCTTGAGTCTATCATTAGGTTACAAAGGCTTTGATTTTACGGCAGATTTTTCTGGAAATTCAGGCTATTCTTGGAATCAAAACTGGGAATCTAGAAGACCATTTATAAACGAAGGAGCTCTAGCAGAAATATTTTTAGACAGATGGAAAAGAGAGGACCCTTTTGATCCTAACAGCGAGTGGACTGCTGGGAAATACCCTGGCTTACGCTATAATAATGGTAGCCATAGTAACAATTGGAATTCTACATTTTGGTTGCATAACATTACATCTTTTAGAATAAGAACAATGGAGCTTGGGTATTCTTTCCCACAAGTGGTACTAGATAAATTAAGATTACAAAAACTGAGACTTTATGTTAACGGTTACAACTTATATTCTTTTGACAACTTGGAAGAGTATGGAGTAGATCCAGAAGTTGTGGACGACAATAGTTTACAATACCCACAAAATAGAGTAATTAATGTTGGTATTAATCTTTCCATCTAACATAAAAAATAATAATAATGAAACATCCATGTCTAAATTTTAGACACACATTGAAATGATTATTTGGATGTTCCATGTGACTGTTAAAAATGATAAAAATAAACACATGAAAAAGTATTTATATATAGTAATTACTGCAGCGCTACTAAGTACTAGTTGCAATAAAGACGAAGACTTTCTAGACAGAGAGCCTACCGATATTTTAACTGAAGAGCAAGTGTTTTCAGACCCAGCCGTAACATTATCGGTTATTGCTGGTTTGTATAACCGTTATTATGATTTCGCTTATATTGAAGATTGGGTATCTATTTCACAATTCAATATTGCCTTTTGGTCGGAAACAGGAAGGTATGGTAGTTTTCAAAACAATGAATTTGGATATGGAGATTGGGGTACCTGGGACTATGCATATATAAGAGATATTAATTTATTTATAGAACGTTGTGAACCAGCTACAGAATTAAGCGACGCCGATAAACAACGATTTATTGCTGAAGCGCGATTTTTAAGGGCTTCTTATTATTTTGAATTAGTTAAAAGAATGGGGGGCGTGCCACTAATTTTGGAAGCTGAAGAATATGATTTCAATGGAGATCCATCTTATTTACAGCATCCAAGAGAAACGGAAGCTACCATTTATGATTTTGTAATTAGTGAAGCTGAAGCTATAAAAGACTTCTTACCAGCTAATGTTGGAACTAAATCTAGAGCTACCAAAGCGGCAGCACTGGCAATGGAAGCTAGAGCTGCATTGTATGCAGGGTCTATTGCTAAATATGGGGCAAGTACGCCTCAAGTATCCTTACCTGAAGGAGAAGTTGGGATTCCTGCTGCTAAAGCAGATGCATACTATCAAAAAGCATTAACCGCTGCTAAAGACATTATAGATGGAAAAGCAGGAGGGTATGCTTTATATCAGAAGAAACCTGATTTGTCGGAAAATTTTGCCAGTATTTTTACGGATAAGGTAGAAAACCCTGAAGTTATTTTTATTGAAGATTATAAACTTCAGAGTGGTAAAACACATGAATTTACAGTATTAAATCAACCTATTTTTGGAGCAGAAGAAGAGTCTGGAGGCAGAACAAATCCTTCTTTAAACTTTGTACAATCTTTTGAAACTTTAGACGGTACTTACCAGCCTTTACCAAATGTAGATGCTTCTGGAAACCCTATTTATTATGACAATGTAGGAGCTATTTTTGAAGGTCGTGATGCCCGTTTAGCGGGAACAGTTATTTTACCAGGCTCGTCTTTTAAAGGACGACAAACCGATATTTGGGCAGGTTACCAAATGCCAGATGGAGCTATAATTAGCGGAGATTCTAGAGGACAACAAAAAGAAGTTGGTAATTTAGGAACTGTGCAAGTGGTTGGTTTTGATGGACCAATAGACGGATTAGAATTTACTGCACAAACAGGATTTTACCTTCGTAAATTTCAAGATCCTAAAGCAGGTTCTGGTCAGCGTGGGGTTAAAAGTGATGTGTGGCAAATGCGTTACCGATATGCGGAGGTATTATTAAATGCCGCAGAAGCTGCTTTTGAATTAGGTCAAGGAGGATTAGCAGCAGATTATCTTAACCAAATTAGGAGTCGCGCCGGAATTACAACTTCACTTACAGCTGGAGATGTAACTTTTGATAAAATAGTGCATGAACGTTATATAGAACTTGCATTTGAAGGACATTTTTTCTTTGATATCAAAAGATGGAGAATAGCAGACAAAGTACTAGATGGAGCGCCTATTAGTCCTTCCGAAGTAACAGAAAACATTGGAGATCCTTTAAAACGTAAAACCCAACCTTATGGAATCTGGCCTTATAAAATATATAATCCAGGGAATGAAAACGATGGGAAATTTATTTATAAAATTATAAAACCAGCAAGGGTAACAGGAGCCGACCGCTTTAGGCTTGGAAATTATTATTCTAAAATTGGAGATGATATTATTAACAACAACCCTAAAATTATTAGAAATCCTAATCAGTAATAGAAATTAGAAAAAAAGAGGAATGTCTATTAATTATGTGAAGTAAACTACCTCGGAGCAAGCTCACGAGGCATTAGAAGAAAAAACTAAAAAAACATTTCGAAGCAAGCTTCAGAGCATTAAAATCTCGATTATCGAGTAAAATTGAAATGAACATTCTTACTATTTTTTGAAAAATAAATAAACTTGTAAACATGAAATTAAAATATTCAATATTCATATTGGGAGCACTTACTTTTTTAGCTTCCTGTGATAAAGTAGATAATTACGAGGAACCCGATGCATTTTTTACTGGGCAAGTAGTTTATAATAATGAGCCCATTAGAGTAGGGAGTAACCAAGTAGATTTTCAATTATGGCAATCTGGATTTGGGAAAGAAACGCCTCTAGGAGTGACCTTAGATCAAGAAGGAAAGTTTAGTGCCAGATTGTATAGTGGAGATTATAGATTGGCTTTTGTAAAAGGACAAGGACCTTTTAGAACCAATATTATAAATGAGCAGCAATTGGATACTATTTTTGTTGATTTAAATGGAAATACAGAAATGAATATAGAGGTAACACCTTATTATCTAATTGAAAATGCTGAATTTACTAAAAGTGGGACTACCATTGTAGGAAAATGTAGTATTAATAAAATAATTGCAGATAGCGATGCAAAAGACATAGAGCGTGTTACCTTGTATGTAAATAAAACACAGTTTGTTTCGGACAATGGAGATTATAATATAATTGCTTCTGATGGAGATTTTAGCGATTTAAATAACATAAATATAAGTGTTGACCTTCCAGAAACAACTGTAAACAGGGAACAATTATATGCCAGAATAGGTGTAAGAATGGTAGGCGTAGAGGATATGATTTTTTCTCCTGTTGAGAAAATTGATCTGTAGTTTTTAATCCATCATTGAGGGTTTTATTTCCCAGATCCTGTTCTAAGTATCTTGAAGTGTTCTAGGTCGAAATGGATTAATTTTAGCCTCAGATTAACGGATGTATCTTTCCTTTTTCTTTGGAGGTCTTGCTAGAAGGGTAAGGGAGGAAAAAGATATATTAGTGAATCTGAGGTAAACAGACTTTCGGTCTTCTGCAGACTTTTTATTTTAAGAGCAGAATGGTTTAGTATAATAGTTAAAAATAAATATATGTATAAGAATTTTTTAATCATTTTAATAATATGTCTTGCAAGTTGTAATACACAAGAAAAGAAAACAGTAATTACAGCACAAGCAAAAGAAGGAGATAATGCGCGTCAAGCTTCAGCGTATCCTTTAATAACCCACGATCCATATTTTAGTATATGGTCTTTTTCCGACAACATTAATCAATCTCCTACTAAACATTGGACAGGAACGAACCAGTCGTTAATAGGAATGGTTAAAGTGGATGGTGTTTCGTATCGAGTTTTAGGGGATGATGTACCGAGTTATAAAACAATTGTTCCTACTGGGATAGAAAGTACTTATGAAGCAAAAATTACAGAAAGCAAACCGAATAATAATTGGCAAGTTAATGATTTTGATGATTCTTCATGGGAAACAAAACCAGCACCTTATGGCGATGGAGATCAAGCAAAAACAAAATGGACAACCGATCATATTTGGTACCGACGACAATTTGATCTAAATAACACTAATTATGAGGAGCTTTTTTTAAAGCTTAGACATGATGATAATGTAGAAGTTTATATAAATGGAGTGGAGGTATATACTTGTGAATGTTGGAATGATAGCTATGAGTATTATGATATTCCTAAAGAAGCTATTAAAGCCTTAAAAGCAAAAGGAAATTTACTAGCTATTCATGTTAAAAATAATCAAGGAGGACAGTCGTTAGACGCTGGAATTGTAGAGAAAATAAAGGATGAAACTACTGCAACTGTTGCAAAACAAAAATCTCTTAATGTTTCTGCTACCCAAACTTCTTATGTTTTAGAGTGTGGAGCTGTGGATGTAAATCTTACATTTTCGTCACCATTAATTATGGATAATCTGGAGTTGTTTTCAAGACCTGTTTCTTATATTTCAATGAAGACTAAATCTAATGACGGAAATACACATAAAGTACAGGTTTATTTTGGAGCATCCACTGCTTTAGCATCAGATGTTGTGAGTCAGAAAATGGTTGCTTCAACTGGCGAAACTACGGATGTTGATTATATAAGAACAGGAACTGTAGAGCAGCCCATTTTAGAAAAAAAAGGGGATAACTTACGGATAGACTGGGGGAGTTTGTATATAGCAACTCCAAAATCTGCTAAGGTTACACAAAATGTAAGTACTGCTATTAATGCTAAAACCGATTTTATAACAGGAAACAATAGTGAGTTTGTAGCAGAGGGGAAAGATTTGATGTTAAGCACCATTTTTCCAGAAGAATCGGTAAAAGAAACTAAAGATCATGTTATAATGTTAGGATATGATGATTTGTACTCCATTCAATATTTTGGAGAGAATTTACGTCCTTGGTGGAATAAAGACGGGAGCAATTCAATAGAAAAAGAATTAAATAAAGCAGCAAATTCTTACAGTGAAGTTATAGCACAATGTAATACTTTTGATCAAAACCTTCATGAAAAAGCAGTAAATGCTGGAGGAGAAGCGTATGCTAAATTATGTGAAATAGCGTATAGGCAGAGTATTGCAGCACATAAATTAGTAGAAAGTCCTAAGGGGGAATTACTGTTTTTATCTAAAGAAAATTTTAGTAATGGGTGTATCAATACGGTAGATGTTACTTATCCTTCTGCACCTTTATATTTGTTGTACAATCCAGATTTCTTAAAAGGGATGTTAACGGGAATTTTCTATTATTCTGAAAGTGGAAGACACACAGAACCTTTTGCTGCTCATGACATTGGAACCTATCCAAAAGCAAATGGAGAGGTATATGGAGAGCCTATGCCTGTTGAAGAATCTGGAAATATGATTATTCTTACAGCTGCTATTACTAAAGCTGAAAATGATATTTCTTATGCTGAAAAGCATTGGGAAACCCTTACAATTTGGGCAGATTACTTAGCAGAAAAAGGTTTTGATCCTGGAAATCAATTGTGTACAGATGATTTTGCTGGTCATTTGGCTAGAAATGCAAATTTATCTATTAAAGCTATTGTAGCTTTAGGTTCTTATGGATATATGGCAAAGCAATTAGGAAAAGATGCTATTGCTAAAAAATATACAGAAATGGCTAAAAATATGGCAGGTAAATGGATGAAATTGGCAGATGCAGGAGATCATTACGCACTTACATTTGATAATATGGACACTTGGAGTCAAAAATATAATTTAGTGTGGGATAAAGTTATAGGTCTTGATTTGTTTCCAGAATCGGTTTATAAAAAAGAAATAGCGTATTATTTGACCAAGCAAAATAAATATGGAATTCCGTTGGATAGTAGAGCAGATTATACTAAATCTGATTGGATTTTATGGACAGCAACTTTAAGTAATGATATGAAAACGTTTAAAGAATTGGCAGATCCTGTATATACCTATGCAAAAGAAACAAAAGATAGAGTTCCTATGAGCGATTGGTATTTTACTTCCAACGGTAATCAAAGAGGTTTTCAAGCCAGAAGTGTTGTAGGAGGATATTATATAAAGTTATTGAATGACAAATGGAAAAAATAAGTAGTTAGTATTGAGAATTAATAGCTCCTTTTAATCAGGAGTTGAAATAGTATGTAATTAATCCCGTATGCTTTATAGCTTACGGGATTTTCTTTTAGTTTAAAGATTGAAAAGTCCGAAGACCGAAGACGGGAGTCCGAAGCCTGAAGTCTGAAGTTCAGGAAACAAGAATATAGAGAAAAGATTATAGATTTTACGCTGTTATGGAGTTACGATGTTACACAATCACAACTTTACTTCTCTGAACCTTTGCCACTTTGAGTCAAAAAGTTAAGAAGTTAAGAAGTTATGGAGTTACGATGTTTTAGGAAACTTTTTACCTTCTGCATTCTGTCTCCCGACTTCGGACTTCCGTCTTTATTTCATTTCCTCATTTTCAAATCATCAAATTTATAACTCTGCCACTTTGAGTCAAAAAGTTAAGAAGTTATCGAGTTATGCTGTTACGATGTTACAATGACAAAAACTGCATACTGTAACTGCCAACTGAACACTTCGGTCTTTATTTCATTTCCTCATTTCCAAATTAGCACATTTATAACTTTGCCACTTTGAGTCAAAAAAGTTAAGAAGTTATGGAGTTACGATGTTACAATGAAAAAAAACTGCATATTGTAACTGCCAACTGAACACTTCGCTCTTTGGTCTTCGGACTTCCGTCTTCAATTCATTTCCTCATTTCCAAATTAGCACATTTATAACTTTGCCACTTTGAGTCAAAAAAGTTAAGAAGTTATCGGGTTATGTTGTTACGATGTTTTAGGAAAGTTTTTACCTTCTGCATTCTGTCTCCCGACTTCGGACTTCCGTCTTCATTTCATTTCCTCATTTTCAAATTAGCACATTTATAACTTTGCCACTTTGAGTCAAAAAAGTTAAGAAGTTATCGAGTTATGCTGTTACGATGTTACAATGACAAAAACTGCATACTGTAACTGCCAACTGAACACTTTGGTCTTCGGACTTCCGTCTTTATTTCATTTCCTTATTTTCAAATTAGCACATTTATAACTTTGCCACTTTGAGTCAAAAAGTTAAGAAGTTATCGAGTTATGTTGTTATAAAGAAAAAAAATTCCTACATACTACTGAATACAACGACTCCCTACTGTCTACTGTCTACTGAACACTGAACACTGAACACTGCTTTTTCGGTCTTTCAACTTCCGACTTCTCTTGTTACTTTAATAATTTTTTGCTACTTTAAATATTATATTAACAATATTATTCCTAATAAATTTGTAATACGTTAATTTCTAGAGTGTTTCATTTTTTACTTAATTTAAAAAACGTAACTAATTAAACTTATTTGTATGTTCAAAACCAAATTAATTAATTTTAACATTATTTTAACAAAATAAACATGAACAAAACTTCGGATATACTTTAAATTTAGAGTAGGAATCTTACTACTATTTTGTAGTCATTAAAAAATATATGTTGTAGAATTATCAGTAGAAATAACGAATAATATGTATTAAGTTACTTATTTACATGTACTTGTGTGTGTTTACCATATACCGACCTAAACCAAAAACCAATGAAAATAACTACTACTTCAAATCTAACTATGGTGTTGATATTGCTTATTTTGTTTAAGCAATACAATTATTCCCAAACAAGAAATTTCTTCAATTTCATTCAGAATAAAATTAACAAATTTTTAACAAAACCGACTTAGATAGAACTTCGTATATACTACAAAGCCCAAGTAGGAATCTTACTACGATTTTAGTGATAATTCTAAAATTCATCTAAAAGAATTATCAGTAGAAATAATGAATAACATTTTATTAAGTATTGAATTAATTGGTGTTCCCTCAGATTTACGATAAACCAACGTAAACCATAAACCAATGAAAAAAAAACTACTACTTCAAAACTTATCTTGGGATGACTATCGGTTATTTTTTTACCAATACGCTTATTTCCAAACTAGAAATTTCATCACTTTTATTACGAGCAAAAGTCATTTAGATTTTTTAACAAAACCGACTTAAACGACGTTTTTTTAGCTGCTTAAAAGCTAGAGTAGAAATCTTGCTACAATTTTAATGACAATTTTTTAATTCATATTAAAAAATTGTCATTAGAAGCAGTGGATAACATTTTATTAAATGTATAAATTATTATTGGTGTTCCCTCAGATTTACGATAATCCAACGTAAACGTAAACCAATGAAAAAAACTACTATTTCAAAGCTTATCTTTGGGATGCTATTGCTTATTTTATTTAACCAATATGTCCATTCCCAAACAAGAAATTTCACCAATTCTATTACGAATCAAAGTAATGTAGACAATGCAACTAATGCAATTGATACAGATTTTTCAACAAATGCGTCCATATGGGCAAGTTCAGGATTACTTATAGGAATTGGAGCGTATTCTGGAAATTTGGAAGTTCAATTTCCTACAACTGTTCCAGCTAATACCACGTCATACGTAAAAATAGCTACCGATGACAATTTGTTACCAGCATTATTAGGAGGAAGTTTAGGCGGACTCTTATCGGATGTACTTGGGGTAGTGCTTATCGGAAACCAAGAATTTACGGTACAAGCGCTAAATGGAACCAATCCAATATTACAAGGTCGTTCAGAAATTGATAATGATTTTGCGGAGATAGACTTAGAATTGTAATTAATAGCCAAGGAGAATATTTTATTGCTATAACTCCCGCTCAAGCTTATAATAGGGTAAGACTTACCAATAGATTAGGGTCGCTTATAGGGTTGGGAAATACCAAAAGTTTAAGAATGTTTGAAACCTACTACGTTTCAAACCCATCAGTATGTGGAGATGCTGCTTTTACTTCGTTTGACGGTAGCGGGATTACATTAGACCTATTAAATCTCGGACAAGCAGGGGTGGTAAATCCAAGAAATGCTATTGATGATAATCCAGATAACTATTCAGAACTCAACTTAGGAATTCTGGGTGTTTTAGCGTCCATTCAACAATCTATTTACTTTGAAGGTTCTTCAAATAGTACCGATAGTTATAGCATAAAATTACAACTATCACCGGCACTTATTTCTGTAGGGGCTTTAGACAACATTAGAATTATTGCTAGTAATAAAGGAGAAGTAGTTCAAGATGTTGCGTTTTCAAGCTTATTAAATGTTGATTTACTCTCTTTAATTCAGCTTGAAGCAAATAAAAATCTTCCTTCAACCATTCCATTTAGTCCAGGTGTGCCAATAGATAGGGTAACGGTTAGATATACCTCTTTATTAAACGTTGAACTAGCACAAAGTTTAAATCTTTATGGAGTAACAAGAGCACCTGCTTTACCAACTATAGATGCGGCTTCTCTAGATAAAATGGTTTGTACAGGAAGTACTACAGATTTATTGGCAAACACAACACCAAATAATTTGGAGTTGAGATGGTATGATGCGCCATCAAATGGAAATCTACTTGGCACAGTAAATTCTGGAGAGACATTTACAACGCCAGCAATTACAGAAGATACAACTTTTTATGTAGCCGCAGCAACACCGGGTTGTGATACTGAATCTGCTAGGGTAGCTGTAGCTGTAACAGCTATAGAAAGACCTACCGCTGCAGCTATTTCTATAGTTGGCGCTGAAAATGATATTTGTGAGTCTAGTAATGTTATTTTAGTTCCTGCTAGTAGTATTGATGGAACTTATTCTTGGTATTTTGATGCCAATAAAACAGCACAAATAACAGACGGTTTAACACAAGGAACTGTAACCTATTCAATAGATAATGAAGGAAAACTCACCATAGCAGGACTAACAGCTACCGATACTCCTATTGATTATTTTGTAAGTATTACAGATCCAGACACTGGATGTAGTAATGCAAGTGGCGATTTAGCTACAGCAACTGTAAATGTAATTACTAATACATTAAATCCTACCATTACACTAGATGCTAATATTACTGCCGATGATGTAATTAATATTTCGGAGTCTCAAACCACCATTCCTATTTCTGGAAATGCTGGAGGCGATGCACAAGCTGGAGACATGGTAACACTTATTATTAATAAAATGGAATACACTGGAAATCTTGAAACAGATTTGAGTTTTAGTATTCCTGTAAATGGAAGTGATCTAATTGCAGATGCAGATTTAACCATTGAAGCTTTTGTAGAAACAGATAATGGTACATGTACAAGTAATGCTACCGATACAGAAACGTATACGTTGGATATTACATTACCAACAGTACCAACGGTTAATTCTCAACAAACAAATGATACCACTCCTATTATAACGGGTACGGCAGATTCTTCCGACGATTTAAGTATTGTAGTTAATGGAGTAACTTATACTGAAGCAGATGGGAATCTTGTAGATAATACCGATGATACTTGGTCTTTGCAAATTCCTGCTGGGAATGATTTACCAGAAGGGATTTATGATGTAGTAGTAACTGCTACAGATTCCGCAGGAAATATGGCTAATGATGCCACTACCAATGAACTTACTATAGACTTAACAGCTCCAGAGATACCAACAGTAACTCCATTAACAACTAATAGTAGTACCCCTACTATTTCTGGAACTGCTACCTCGGAAGACGAGCTTACTATTCTACTAAATGGAATTACTTATACGGAAGGCGATGGTAATCTTACCGATAATGCAAACGATACATGGACACTTGTAATTCCTGCTGCCAATGCCATTCCAGATGGAACGTATGATGTAGTTGCCACTGCAACAGATCTTGCAGGAAATATAGCTACAGATGCTACTACAGACGAGTTAATTATAAATGCTTTAGCTCCAAATGCTCCAACGGTAGACTTTTTAACAACTAATGATGCCACTCCTATACTAACAGGAACCGCAGAATCTATTTATGATTTATCGGTGGAAGTTAATGGGGTTATTTATTTAGAAGCCGATGTGGATTTAACCGATAATGGAGACGATACTTGGGCATTACAGATTCCAGATGCTAATTTAATCCCAGATGGAATGTATGATGTAAAAGCTGTTGTAAGCGATGGCGCTTTATCGGCTAATGATGGTACTATAAACGAACTTTCTATAGATACAACACCACCTGCAACGCCAACTGTAGCTACTCAAGCTACAAATGATACTACCCCATTAATTACTGGTACAGCAAGCTCGGAAGACGACTTAACCATTGATGTAAATGGAGTTGTTTATACGGAAGGGGATGGAAATTTAACCGACAATGGAGACGACACTTGGGCATTGCAAATCCCTGATGGGAATGCATTACCAGATGGAACGTATGATGTAGCTGCTACCGCTACAGATCAAGTTGGAAATGCCGCCACAGATGCTACGGTGGATGAATTAACTATAAGTACAAGTCTTCCAGCAGTGCCAACAGTAGATAAATTAATGACGGCAGATGCAACTCCAATAATTACAGGTACAGCAAGCTCTGGGGATGCGCTTACTGTAAAAATAAATGGAATTACGTATACGGAAGGGGATGGAAATTTAACCGATAATGGAGATGATACATGGGCATTACAAATTCCAGATGCAAATATCCTTCCAGATGGTTTTTATGATGTAGAAGCAGTTGTAACAGACCAATTTGGAAATACAAATTCAGATACAACAATTAATGAAGTAACTATAGACACTATGGTGCCTACAGTACCAACAGTGAATACTTTAATGACCAACGATTCTACTCCAACAATTACGGGTACTGCAGATTCTCAAGATCAATTAAGTGTTACTGTTAATGGAATTACGTATACGGAAGGCGATGGTAGACTGAGAGATAGCGGTACAAACTTATGGTCGCTTGCCATTCCTTCTGCAAACTCAATTCCAGATGGAGTTTATAATGTGTTAGCATCTGTTATGGATTTAGCAGGAAATACTTCTGTTGATGCCACTACAGACGAGTTAACTATTAATACGGAACTTCCTACCATGCCTACAGTAAATGAATTGGCAACAAACGATTCCACACCAACCATAACTGGTACAGCAGATTCTTCAGATAATCTTACTGTGGAAGTTAATGGTATTGTTTATACGGAAGGCGATGGGGATTTGGTAGACGATACAGATGATACTTGGACGCTTCAAATACCGCAAGCAAATGAGCTACCTGATGGAGTTTATGATGTTATGGCAACGGCTTCAGATGATGTAGGGAATACCTCTACAGACGCAACTACAGATGAATTGTCTATAGATACAGCTATTGTTGTGCCTGTTGTTCCTACGGTGAATAAATTAACTACAGATGATACGACACCAGTAATTACGGGTACTGCAACCGCTGCAGATGAGCTTACTGTTACTGTAAATGGTTTTACATATAGTGAAGGAGCAGGGAGTTTAGTAGATAATGGAGATGATACATGGACTTTACAAATTCCAACAAGTAATGTATTAACTCCTAATGTATACAATGTTATAGCTACCGCAGTGAATGCATCTGGTGGATCTTCTACAGATACCACTACTAATGAGTTATCTATCATAGTTGGGAATAACGATGAAGATCCTAATATCCCTACTATAAATGAAATAACTACTACAGATCCTACGCCAATTATAACTGGAACCGCAGATTCTGCAGATGATTTAGTAGTTGTTCTAGATGGAAATACGTACACAGAAGGCGATGGGAATCTTACCGATAATGGAGATGATACTTGGACGTTACAAGTGCCAGATGAGAATGCTTTAGCCGAAGGAGTTTATGATGTGCAAGCTACTGTTACTGATGGTGTAGGAAATACTGCAGATGATGTAACTACAGATGAGTTAACATTAAATTTTGATACTCCAACTGAGCCAACTGTAGATGAAATAGCTACTACAAATCCTACGCCAACTATAACTGGAACCGCAGATTCTGCAGATGATTTAGTAGTAATTCTAGATGGGAATACCTATACAGAAGGCGATGGTGATCTTACTGATGATGGAGACAACACCTGGACGTTACAAGTACCAGATGAGAATGCTTTAGCCGAAGGAGTTTATGATGTGCAAGCTACTGCTACAAATAGTTCAGGAAATTCAGTAAGCGATGCAACAACGGATGAGTTAACCATAGAAAGTCTTCCTGTATCGGATATCAACATTTTAAAAACAGTAAACAATATAAATCCGTTAGTGGGAGAAACCATAGAGTTTACCATTCTTATAACTAATAATGGAGAAACAGAATTTACTAATGTTAATATTGATGAAACTATAAATTCAGGATTTATATATAAAACTCATACTACAGATAGAGGTTACTACAATCCTTCAAATGGGGTTTGGGAAATAGATTTATTAGAGGCAAACCAGACAGCAACCTTAACACTTAGTGTTGAAGTAGTTCCTACTGGAGTTCATTCCAATGTAGCATCAATTAGAACTACTACGCCTATAGATGATAATACTGATAATAATACTTCAGAAGTAATTATCGAACTGAGTTGTTTGACTGTTTTTAATGAATTTACACCTAATAACGATGGTTATAACGATTATTTCAGAATAGAATGTATTGAGAAATACCCAACTAACGAACTGAGAGTTTTTAATCGTAACGGAAACAAAGTTTATGAAACCGTTGGATATTCAAACAATTGGGATGGAACCGCAAATGTTAACGGTGCTGTAGATAAGGGTAAAAAACTTCCTGCAGGGGTATACTTTTATTCCCTTAAAATAGATGAATTGGGAGAAGATAAATCAGGATGGTTATACATCGCAAAATAAACCAAAAACCTCAAAACAAAATTTCATGAAAAATTCAATTCAATATAAATTAATTTTTATAACGCTCTTAGGCTTTTTAATAACGGAAAAAGCAACTGCGCAGCAACAACCACAGTATACGCAATATATGTATAATACGCTCGTATTAAACTCTGGTTATGTTGCCGATAATAGGCTAGAGGTAGGGTTACTTCATCGTTCTCAATGGGTTGGGCTCGATGGAGCTCCTTCTACACAGTCCTTAACGGTAGGTGGAAAAGTAGGACAGCGTATAGGTGTTGGACTTACTATGGTTAACGATAATATTGGACCATCTAACGAACTGGATATAAACGGAGTATTTTCATATAATATTCCTATTAGTTACAACGCTCGTTTATCCTTTGGGATGAATGCTGGGTTGGATATATTAAACGTGGATTGGTCTGAAGGAAAATATGCCAATACTCAAGATCCAATTCTTTCTAATAATGTAAATAATATAAGACCTATTATTGGAGCTGGTGCTTATTTATATAGTGATAAGTGGTATGTGGGACTTTCTACTCCTAATTTTATAAAAACCGAAACATATAATGACGATGAAGAACTTGTAATCGACCAAACAACGCAGTTTTATTTGATGGGAGGTTATGTTTTTCAGGTAAGTAGCGATGTAAAACTTAAACCATCTACATTGCTTAAATATAGTGAAGGAACTCCAATAACAGTAGATTTATCATTAAATGCGCTTATCCAAGATAAATTTAGTGTTGGTGCAGCGTATCGATTTAATGATTCAATGAGTGCTATGCTTGGTTTTCAGATATCAAGAAGCTTTTTTGCGGGCTATGCGTTTGATTATGCAACCACAGAGCTTAATAAATATAATGATGGTTCACACGAAATTATATTAAAATATACCTTACCAGACTCGAATAGAAGAGCTAAATCACCTAGATTTTTCTAACCAAAACCAACTACTATTATGAAAAAAATACTAATCTTTATCGCTTTCCTTTCCTTTGGAATGTATGCCCAGAATAATACATGGAAAGCAGACAAGCTTTATGCTGAATATCATTATGAAGCAGCAGCAAATCAATATAAAAAAATTATAGACAGGAGTACTACCTTAAATCCGGGTGCATTGGAACGCTTGGCAAATAGCTATTTTAATATTGCCGACTACCAAAATGCGTATGTATGGTATGATAAACTTTATAATTTAAATAACGAACGGATGAAGGAAAGTACTTTTATAAAGTATCTACAGTCTGCAAAATCCAGTAGAGATTATGAAAAAGCAAACCGTCTTATTCAAGATTATTATGCCGATGATTACAGTAGAATTGAAACAATAACCATTCAGAAAAGAAATCTTGACGAAATAAAAGTATCAGATTCTCTTTACAAGATTCAGAATGTGGCTATTAACTCCAAGATGTCAGATTTTGCTCCGATATATTATAAAGATTATATTGTTTTCTCATCCACCAGAGATACAAGTGTTACAAAGGATAAATTATATCCATGGAATAATCAGCCGTATTTGGATCTTTATATTGCTGAAAAAAACAAGGAAAATGGAGAACTGAAAGACGCAAAAAAGTTCAGTTTAAAATCAAAATCCAATTTCCATGATGCTACACCATGTTTTAGTAAAGATGGAAAGTTTGTTTATTTTACTAGAAATTATAGTGCTAATAAAAAGCTAAAAACTAATAAAGAAGGAGTTTCAAATTTTGAAATTGTTAGAGGGTATATTAATGGAGATAATATTACCAATATTGAAACGCTAAGCTTTAATAGTATGAAATATTCTTGTGGGCATCCTGCAATTTCTCCAGATGGGAAGTATTTGTATTTTGTATCTGATATGCCTGGTGGTTATGGAGCGTCTGATATTTACTACACTGAAATTTTTGAAGATGGAAAAACAAATACTCCAATAAACCTAGGGCCAACTATTAATACCCCAGGAAGAGAAATGTTTCCTTTTGTTACAGATAGTACGTTGTATTTCTCATCAGATGCGCATTATGGGCTAGGAGGGTTAGATATTTTTGAGAGTAAGATTAAAGGAAAAAACAGCTATGAGATTCCGTTAAATTTAGGCGGGAGTTTAAACAGCAATATGGACGATTTTAGTTTGATTTATAACCCTACCAATCGTACAGGTTATTTTGCTTCTAATAGAAGTTTAGGAAAAGGAGATGATGATATTTATTACTTCAGAAAAAAAGAACCTTTACTATTTCAAACTTTTTCAGGGCATGTATATGATGAAAAAACAAAAGAGCCACTTGAAGGAGTTTCTGTAGAAGTTAAAGATATTCTTAATGATGCTGTTACACAAACTATACAAACAGGAGATAGTGGATATTATGAACTAGAACTTCCATTTAAAATGGAACAACAGTTAACATTTTCTAAACCAGATTATACATCAGAAAAAATATATGCAAAGACTACAGAAGATCCTAAAGTAGCGCTAAGAGGGAATGATGTATACCTAACTTCTTTAAAAAGTTTAACGGTTAAAGAGGGCAACGATTTAAAAATAGATGTAGATCCTATATTCTTTGAGTATAACAAAGCCGATATTACCCCACAAGCGCAAGTAGCACTAGAAAAAGTGTTATATGTTATGAAAGAATTTCCAACGCTTCATATCATGATAGAATCTCACACCGATTCTAGGGGTTCCGATAGTTATAATATGAGCCTTTCAAATTCTAGAGCAGAGCATACAAAACGTTACATTATTGCAAACGGAATTGAAGCAAATAGAATTGAAGGTGCTAGAGGGTTTGGAGAGAGTAAATTAAAAAATAAATGCTCAAATGGGGTAAGTTGCAGTGAGGAAGAACATTCCTTAAACCGAAGGTCCAATTTTATCATAGTTGAGAATAAACCAGACTTTTAAATCCTC
>Ga0208029_1000210_pt1 | contig 41149 bp, 46 predicted proteins | sample MalvireepMed_s12_FD_184242 | JGI IMG/M metagenome (GOLD analysis project Ga0208029, IMG submission 184242) | Marine viral communities from the Global Malaspina Expedition - Malaspina viral metaG DeepMed_s12 (SPAdes) (version 2) | ecosystem: Environmental > Aquatic > Marine > Oceanic | place... | reverse complement strand
ATCTTGGGGCAGCGGCTCGCCGAACGGCGGAAGCTCCACGCCAAGCTCTGTTTCGATCTGATCCCTGAATATGAACGCCAGATGTTCGCGTACATGAGCATCGAGTGCGCCTGATATTGCGCCGCCCATGGGACTGTTCTGCATTTCCTGACCCATCTGCGGATCGTTCTTGAGAACCATATGAACACGCATATGCGCTTCATGATCCTGATACTCGAACGCCTTGACGGGTGCCTGAGTGAGCATGTCCTGATTCTCGCTGACAGGATCTTTCGGTGGTACATCGTCAGGCTGTGGCACGACCTTATCGGCGTTGGGAACACCAATTAATTCCATCATCTGTCGATGCAGCAGCGGCAGGTCATACAAATTCGGTGCCTGTGCTGCCAGTTGCAATGCCGCCTGATACTGCATTATGCGTTGAGCCATCGTACTTGCATTCGGATCGGATACCGGAACGACATCGATCCGGTCATCGAAGTCCTCAGCCTTGATCCCTTCGCCCTCGTCCGTCTCGTATGGATAATCGGGGTCCGTATAATCGTGGATAATCTGTGCTAGAATCTTGAATTCCTGTTTTAAGCTCGCGTGAATGCGTGCCTGAATTGCGGACTGTACCTTCATCGCCCGCTCCATGATCGCAAGAGTGGTCCCAACGGGAGCATCTTGGTTCATGTCTGCTACTTTGAGGTCCGCCATGGAAGCGAATCGACGACCCTCTTCGACGATATTACCCAGTAACTGATAAAGGACCGAAGAAGGTTCCTTGTAAGGAAGGAAAGTGATATTGTCCCGGATAACACCGCCCGGAACATCAACGTCCCGGAATTCTCCGGGCATGATGGGCGTGTCGTCGCCCTTGATTCTGAGTCCACGAGTCTTTAGCCCTCCGGGTAAATTGGAAAGTGTGCCCGCATCCACCAGTTGACGCAGCAGACTGGTCGCTGATTTCGCGAGACCGCCGATCATGTGGATCAAGCCAAGGTTGTAAAAGCCGATACCGGGAACGTAACCGTAATGCACGAAATGTTGTTTTTTTATTCTGTGTGAGTCGTCTTCGGCCCAGTTCCGGTAAATCGACAAAATGGTGGCACTGCCCTTGTCGATAGTAATGACATATGGGAGTGCGACTCCATCGGGATCTTCCTGTCCCGGCAAGTCGAAATCTACATGCATCTCCAATAGTTCGTGGCGTTCTTCCTTCTCGAACGACGGACTCACGCCACCAATCTCGTTCAACTTCTCCGTGATCGGGTTCTCTTCTATATGGGACGCAGTCAATTCTACATCACGGTAAAACCCGTTGACCTGAAGTTTTCGTACCTGATTGGTACTCCTCTTCATTACATGGGTATAGCGTTCCGCCTGTTCCAGATCCGCCTCGTTATATGAAACCACGAAATCTTCTGCGGGCACAAACATCGAAGTCGGTCGGCCAAGCGATGGATCGAAATAGATTTTACGAAATGCGGAACCTGCAAGAGGAAGGCTAAAAAGAAGCTTCTCGGTCTCAGACCGATATTCGGTCATGACTTCAAGAAGCTGGAAGTTCATATAGTCCTGAACACGACGAGCCTGTTTTTCCCGTTCCTTCGTTACCATTCCCCAGATCTGGGTTTTGACCGGACCCTTGGCTGGCATGATCTCCTGAATCGTCTGGCTCTGGAATCTTACCACGGCCTCGGAAAGCATGGGATGAAATACGCCACAGGCTCCAGCCCATGGGGTAGTACGATCCTCAATCTCCAGACCCAACTGGTCGAGCCCTTCCTCGTAGGTCTGCTCCCAATCGCCCCTGCTCCTCTTGTCTGCATCGAACTTGCCGATGAGATCAACGGCGATGGTACGCAACTCCTTATCTTCTATTGACTCGGCAAGATTTGAGTCGAACTCATCCTCGCCGCCCAACAATTCGGAAAGTGGATCGAAGTCCACTACCATGCTCCCATCGTCCATCTCGGTTAGGAGGGTATCTTCTGGAATCTCTTCTTCCTCCACGACCACGAGACCTTCCGGCCCCATCTCAAACTCGTCCTGATCTAAAAGGCCCGTCAGTGATTTATCTATCGGCATGACATACATCCGGTTCCAAATGGTTTTCGCAACCAAGACAAGTCTGGGGATATACCGCGTACTGGGTACTATCCCTGAAACTGAATTGTCTCTCGTTTAGTTTCACTTTACACTCAGGGCATAGCGAATCCACAAAATCCCTCTCGCTTTCACGGTGTAACACATTGTATCGTTCCCACCGATCATAGGATTTATCCGCCAGCTTCATCCACTCTGCATATGATATAGAGCCATCAGCACCAGAAATTGCGTCGAGGGCCAGCAGTATTACTTTCTTCGCACAAGCGTGGCTGCAAACAACAATATTCTGATGCCCCGCCCACAGGCCACCTGTTTTTGTTTCCTCGCCACACAAACTACAGACAGGAGTTTTGCCCGCAGTCGCTAGGGTATCGTGCTGTAGATAGCTAATAATAATCCGCCCGACGCATCGGCATGAGATCGTCCATGGGTTCATCACTGTCCAAGCTTATGAAGCCGCCCTGCCTGAACCTTAGCAACGCCTGAGTGGATGAGTCAACTAAATCATCATGATCGCCCGTAGGGAAAGAAGCGAATTGTTCAATCACTTCTTCCGCCCATCTCTTGTTCGGTGCCCATACATGGCCGCTATGAAACAAATCCGATACAGCATTTACTCGCGCAATTTTGTCGCGTCCTCTGCCGGGAGTGTACTCGGCAACGGGGATACCGATACGGCGAAGCTCGAAAATGAGTGGGCTTCCTGCTGCCTTTGCCTCCACAATAAATGCGTCCGGCTCGTATTCCTTCCACATCTCGTAGGCACGCGCCTTCAAGTCGGGAAACTCCAGTCGCTCCTGAAGTGCGTCCAGTAAAATGATGTTCGCGTTCTTGTCCTCGTCATAGAAAACGCCCCATGTGGTACATGCGCTGTAGTCCGCCGTTTCCTTGGCGAGAAACGCGGTGTCCCACGACTGAATAACAAATTCACAGGCGGGCGGTTTCCGTTCCTTCCATTCATTCCACCATTCCCTCTTGATGATGGCTGACTCTTCCGCAGTCGGATCTTGCTGGTACTGCGTACTCCACTTCGATACGGGAAGTTCTGCGTGTAGTGCCTCCAACTGCTCTATCGGCCAGAATCCGGGCCAAAGCGGTTTGCCGCTAGGCAGGATTGCGGGCAGTTCTATGATCTCCCATTCGTCAGCACCGCCACGCTCGATGGATGCCTTCAATATCTGGCCCGTCAAATCTTTCTTCGACCAGCGCGTCATAACTACACAGATCGCGCCGCCCGGCTGTAACCGCTGACGTGGACCAGAGGTGTACCATTCGTATGTCTTGTCGTAAACAGATGGATCGTTTTGCGCGGCTTCCTGCTCAGAATGCGGGTCGTCAACAATCAGGATGTCCGCACCCTTACCCGTAACAGCACCGCCTACCCCAATAGCGAAGTAGTCGCCCTGCTCGCTCGTGTTCCACCGGCCCGCCGCTTTCGAGTCTGCACTCAGTGCTACGTTCGGGAAGATGCGGTTGTAGTCGGGTGAACCGACCAGATTACGCACCTTACGACCGAATCCCACGGCCAATTCCGCCGTATGAGACGTCTGAATGACCTTTCTGTCAGGGAACTTGCCCAAATACCACGCAGGAAACAGATGAGAAGCGAACTCGGACTTCGTATGACGGGGCGGCATATTAATAATGAGTCGCTTCAATTCGCCCTCGGCAATACGATTGAATGCGTCCGCCATGATACGGTGATGGTTGCCCTCGATAAATGCGGGCCAAACCTGCCGAACAAATGCCAGAAAGTCCTCGTGGGCACCCTCACGATCCTTCGCGTCGTGCAATTCCTCCAGAAGACTCAGTATTTCCTTCTGCTGACCAAAAGGAAGACCCTCGACCTGACTTGAAACAGCAGCTACGTCCATTAATTACTCATTCCCGGTCGGATAACCAATGTCCTCATAATCACACTCGATCCAAACCCTTGCACCACACGAAAGCGGCTTGTCGGGAGAATAAACAACCCTCGAAGGGCCGTTTATTTTAACCGTATCGGCATATTCGTTCGATTTGTATGTCTTCACGGTTATCACTGGACGCTTATCGTCTTCGTGTTTCGCGTTCCAGCGAATGTTGTGCATGTTGACATGAACTCTGGCCTTCATTCTTGCGGTAAACGAACTAGGAAACCCGGCGTCTTGTCGCCATGCCAGCCGCCTAGCTGATTGAATTCGTAATACTCGACAGCTTCCTCGTAGGAACCGCCGGGACTCTCGTCCATGATCTTATTTATTACCTTTTCCTTGTCGTACATCACGACAGGGTCCATCCCGAACCGCTCCAGTACACCAATAACGCAATCATCATATCCGTCCATTACCAAAACATTTTCAATGCCAATGTCCAACAGTCGGTCAGATAGAACCGTCATTCAGAAACTCTCCTCTCTCCACAACAATATGGGCTAAACTGAACCATAAGTCGCTTCCGCGTGAATATCCCAACTCCGTAAGATAGTCTTCTAGTATCTCCCCAGCAGGTTTTCCAATGAACCTGATATTTTGGTGAGAACCAAAGAATGTATAATGGTCAGGATAATCCTCCGCAAGATTGTTCGCCGTGTAATCCGTCGGTGAACCACGACGTAACATACGCAACTTCTTCATGATCGAATAAGTATGAACTGCCTCGTCCAATACAGAATCTACGTCGGATATTTTTGTCATGGCAATTGGAACATACCACTAGAGCCGAAAAATTGAAAAAAAAATTTAAGGGGTCTAGGAGTCCCATGGCAAAAGTTTTTGAAAAAACCCCCAGCGTATGAACGTAAGAAGGTATGAGTAGTAGGGAGAGTGGAAAATTGTGCAATTTAGTGAGCAAAACTGTGTTTATAGATAAGTAAGGAGCTTCGCACTTTTTAGGGTCTCCCCCCCCCACGGGGGGGGTCGTGAAACCGATTGCGGGGGGGGGAGGATGCCCCCCCGCCCGCATGCGTTCCGCCTATCGGATTCTCCCTTGCAGATCGTCGTGGGCTTTCCACATTCTCCGCCCGTCCCGCTCCGCCCGTTGTGCTTCCGCCTCCGCACGCTCGACTATCTCCCGATAGATCTCCCGCCCGTTGCGACTCAACCCCTCCGCACCATTCTCCCGAACCGAGGCCCTCGGACTGAACCGCTCCCGAAGTTTGCACAGCCTCCGATACTGCCAACCCCATTGTCCTTCGTGGTAGTCCCGAAGGTAAAGGTACCAAGCCTCCGCCACGTCAAACCTATTGAAGTAGGCCACTATTCCCCCCCCTCAGTGTTCGGTCTACGCTCTATCATCTCAGAGTAGACCTTATGGTCTAACCCACACAGGTACATGCTCCGCATCATTCCGTCAAAGTCCACACCACCACGCCCCATCCCAAGTTCCTGATATGCGTCATATTGGTTGAGCATTACTTCGATGTCGCTTGTGGGGTTCCACATACTCCGCTTCGATCCGCTTTGTTCTAGCGTTTCATCGTGGGCTTTACGGAGTAGTCGCATCAACTCGTCGACTACAGCTTCGACAACCTCGGCCTTAAAGCTTTCCGAGGTCCCCACAAACCTACCCTGTGCCACTCGACCCAGCTTTAGACTTCCGTCCTCGTTACGGAGCGGAATGTCCTCGTAGATTTTCTCGTTAAACTCACTCATGGCTATCCTCCCGTTGGGGTTAGTGTTACTCCACTAATCTAGTCGGTTATGTGAAGATAGCAAACCGAGAAGAGAAGAACGCACCCGCCCGCATGTGTAATGGGACGGGTGCGGGTACTTAATAACGCTTCCTCCAAAAGAAATTGGTCATGGGTTGAGCGGAGTGCCTTTGAAGATAGGCACCCAAGTAAAGCACACAGCAAAACAAAGCCACGAACAAAAACGATCCGACTACCGCAAAAGCCATGGCTTGTACCATGAATGAATCAAACATTTAGTTCCTCCCTTTGGGGCTGTTATGCCCCGCAACTAAGAAACAAAACCAACATGATCACTGATATCATGCCAAGCCCACCTAATGAATCAGCTAATTCTCTCATTCCCCTCCTTGGGAGGCGGGGTGGAGCCGAAGCCCCACCCCTAAGTTATCTAATACCCGTAATCCTGATGGCAACCACAACCATACTGGATTCTGGAACGTCCACACCACGGACAGTCGATGATCCCCATCCCGTTCGATGCCTCCCGAAGAGCAGTTACCACGTCCTCTTCACACTTGACGTGTTTCTCAAGTATCGTACCAATCGTTACACTCTTGTTCAAACCATGGTTTCCGTGGATCGTATGCAACACTTTTCTGGCTGTTTCCATAAAGTCCACAGGTGGCTCCCCGCAACATTCGCAATCGTCATAAAATGGGTCCACTCGATACAGCCGAACGACACACGTCTGTGCCCCCCAACGAGGGCCACTTCCCTGTCTCAATAGACTCATTACTATCTCCCGCATACTACGTTAAGGTTTCCCGGCTCCATTCTCCGAGTCGAGTGCCGAACCCTGCTCCACACTCTCCGTGGCTTCTCCAATCCTCTTGGATCTGGGGTGGCGGGTACTTACCGTTTTATCGGAGACCACCCTCTGCGTTGTCTGACACACACAACATAACACACTTATATGAATGACGCAAGCATGACTTATTGCATGGATAAGAATAAAGAAAGGAAAAGAAAATAAAAAGGGTACGGACGTATGAATACGGTACGGACGTGTAGAGTTAAAGAAAATATATATACCATGTAAATGGTACGGACATTAAAGAAACAGCAATAATGAGTGCTTCTTAACGAAGCACAACTTCTTTGTGATTTGAAATGGTGCGGGTGCGGGGGGGACAAAAAAAGGGCGAGCCCCATCTCCTTTCCGGGCTCGCCCTCCTGACGGGATTAGCGTTTAGAGTTCTGCTCGCTCGACCTCCACGTCTACGACTTCAGGAATGTCGACACTGTCCAGATCAACCAAGTCTTGCCAGTTCTCCTCGACGTGTTCCCCAAAGACGTCGCGTGCATCGTCTTCACTCTCTGCTGACACTGTGTCAGAGATGACGAAAGTGAGAGTAACCGATACTGTACACTCGTACTCTCTCTTGATTGAGATCCTGCCTGCGTCCACCAGTTCCTGCAGGCGGTGCCTGAGCGAACAGTGCCAATCGGCATACCGTTCTGAGTCGAGGACGTCAGATACTTGATCTGTGTCCAGACCCACTTCGACAACGACTCCTTCGGGCAATTTGCGAAGCAAACCCGATTCCCCATTCTCAATAGTAGCTTCGTAATGGGTGAATGGTGTTGCTGTCGGTGTGTTCCTTGTTTCTGACATTTTCTGTCTCCCGTCTAAAGTTAACTTCTGCTGACCCATGAACGGTACAACGATAAGATTGTACCGTCAACTGATCCACAAAATGACAGAAAATTAATGCATTGATATATTTTTTAAATGGTACGGACGTCATATAGGAATGGTACGGACGTCATATAGGAATGGTACGGACGTAAAGAATGCTTCGGACGTGGGGAGGGGCTGACGCCCCTCCCCATCTCGTCCAAATATCAGCGGATGATCGGGCCAGACTTGAACCAATCCCTGACTGCCTCCACGCTCCCGTGACTGACGCCCGGCGGAATTTCATTGTAAACATACTTACAGATCTCAACAATTGCCTTCTTATTTTCCCCGTCAGCGTGGCCCATTGCTCCCATAAGGTCATTCTCCATGACCCGTGTAACAAAGTGTCCTGCAGGCACACGGAGGCAGTAACGATCAATCCCACCGAGCGTTGTGAGTTTCACGTTAGGGTAGCGAGCCCAACGCTCGTCATTATTGAAGACCCAATTTCTGATGTGTTGCTCGAACATTTTTGCCCCCCTTTGAGAGTGAATCCTTCTGACGCATGAACCATATCAGGGTGGCATCATGGCGTCAAAACATTAACAAAACAAATAAATAATAGATTGTAGGAATGGTACGGACGTCCCATGGCAATGGTACGGACGTAAGGACTCCTTCGGAGACTTATTTATTTAAAAGAAAATGGTTCGGGCGTGGGGGGGGCTGACGCCCCCCCCGTCCCCGTTGCTAGTAGATCGAAGGTGCCTTCTCCCCTTTGTGTCTTCGTCCGTAGCAATCACACCCCGGAAATGGTTCACCGGGTCTAGGACCATCGTTGCCCATTATCGTTCCCGCTTCAGGGTGCCCACAGTCCTGATAGGTACCGTCCACGACCCATGCCTGATTGTCGTAGTCATACTGAATGCGAGAATCTTTTCTGTCCGTTCTCAAACTCATAATGCGTCTCCCGTCAAGAGTGAATTCCGCCTACCCATGAAGCATATCATGGTAGCATCGTGGCGTCAACACACCAACAAAACGAAGAAATAAGAGACCCTAGCAATGGTACGGACGTCCCATGGCAATGGTACGGACGTAAGGAGTTAAGGAGTTAAAGAAAATATATATACCATGACAATGGTACGGACGTTAAGAAACAGCAACAGCAATAAGGAGTGCTTCGCACACTTGTTTATTTAAAAAAAAAAAATGGTTCGGGCGTGGGGAGGGGATGGGTGGGGCAATACCGCCCCCACCCACCACCGTAGCTACCCTATCTTATTCCACCTTCCGTCCTCTCTCCCCTCATACAGATCGATCCCGTCAGTCTCCTTTGCAAGATCGATAGCACCCTCACGAAGTGCTTTCATCTGGATGGCTTGACTGTTCAGTCTAGCTAGCTCATCATTCCGCCTCTTGAACACCTCGGCCAGCTTCTCGAACGCCAGTAGTGCATCTACCGGGTCCTTAGTTAGGGCGATCCCTATCGTGTCGGCTACCCAGTACGGCGTTTCGAGATTCGCCATTAGCTCGTTCGCCTCTTGGTCAATGTCAAACATTTTTCCCTCCCTTGTTGGGTTAACTTCCGCTGACACATGAAGCATATCAGGGTAACATCCTAGTGTCAACACACCAACAAAATGAAGAAATAATAGATTGTAGAAATGGTACGGACGTCATATAGAAATGGTACGGACGTCCTTATTATTAATGGTACGGACGTACCGTCCTAGTATAGAGTGCTTCGCACACTTATTTATTTAAAAAAAAATGGTACGGACGTGGTGCGAGTGCGGGTGCGGGCGAGTCCGGAGACCCGCCCGCCCGCTGTACTTAGTTCAAACACACTTCACCCAGAAGATTGTGAAGTCTTTGGGTTGAAGGTTGAAGATCTTGAAAGTTACGATTCTTTAAGATCTCTGTGGTGGCATTGTTAAATGCCCATACGCTACGGTCTTCAAACTCTTCATGTCTTGGGTTCCTAAATTCTTTCAGAACCTTCTCGCCGTATGACCATGGAAACACTCTACGGTCTGCACATTGCACGATTAGATCATGAGTTTCAGAGTCACTGAGAAGTCTATCACGATATTGTTCTATTTTCTCAGAGTGTCTCGTGTACTGATCTTCGATCTTCTCAACCATGCCATAGATCCGAACGTGTAGTTCATGTTCTACGTTCGCTGTGTGCTTGTGCTTGGCAATGAAGTCTCCGTAGAAGTCTAGGTTCTCACAGACCATGACCACTAAACCGGAGGCGATACCTGCAGAGAATCTCTTGTCGTGAGAATTGCGGAGACCGATAGCAATTTCATAATCAGAATTCTCTGATAGAAGACCTTCTTTCTTGATCTTCATTACTCCAAACAAGTTGGCACCTTCATATTTGATATCGCCTAGCTTGCCCGGAAATAGCCCATACTGACTATCGCTAACGTTCCACCCACGATAATCGAGTGCGTGCTTTACTTGGTCCACAAACCGCCCATGTGCCAACGGTACATGAGTGCGTGTCTGTGGTGGTGTTTCGGAACGATAGACTTCCGTCTCCGTAACTTCGTTACTCGTGATCAGTGTCGCTCGTGCCATAATAAAAACTCCCTTTCAAAGTGACCTGCCTTACTTCTCGATCCTATCAAGGTAATACCATATGATCATAATAGCGAATGATTCACAAAATGAGAGAAGAGAAGATTCTTTTTTATACTCGGATCATGGTACGGACGTCTCTTGATTGTGGTACGGACGTAAACAACTTCTTTCTCTTGATTGTGGTACGGGCGCGGATCGGAACCGGGCCCGGGCTCGGGCCTTACTAATGCCATGGATAGCTCACGTTCGGAACAGTTTTGTCCCAACAAGCCCGACATTTAAAGTCCGGCCCGTCACACTTGCCACCTTTGGTATTGTAATCCTCGTCTGCGTGATTCTTCGCAGGACACGAATACCCGAACGCTTCACCGTCCTTATGTACTGTTGACGTATTTTTAAAGCCCGCTACAGGTGCCCCGTCTATCATATGTGTAGAGACACGTACACATAGATTGTCTGGGAAATCTCCGTATTGTTTTAGATATTGCCTAACGAATTTATATTCCCTAGTGGGAATCCAGTGTTTTGTTTTAGGTGTACCTTCCGCAACTAATACAATGTTTCGCAAGTGCTCCACACTTTGGAGATCGCCGGAGTCATGCCACCGAAAAACTTCCGCATTGTTGATACCTTTAATCATGTTCGGTACCCAATCGGGTAAATCTAGGGCCTGATACCTACGCTCCATAGCGTTTAGTGTAGTATGGAAACAGTACCGGCCCCCCATTGCGTAGCAATCGAAACATACGGAACCCTTAACTTTCCGTAATTTAGACCCCGTAATGCAACGTTGTGCCGGTGTACTAATAGCGTAGCCCGGCATTTTACTTGGAGCAGAGAATCCACCCACGTATTCCCTAGCTTGTTTAACTGTCGGAAGTGCAATAGCCATAGTGGCCCCCTTTAAGTTGATATAATATACACAACTATAGGAAGCTTGTCAACTAGAGAACAAAGAGAAGACACACGACACTGAATAGAGGTACGGGCGTGGTACGGGCGTGGTACGGACGTGGGTACAGACACGGTACGGACGTTTGAGGTGGTACGGACGTAAAGATACTGCTTGGAAATGGTACGGGCGTGGATATTAGAGGATTCGGCTGAAGGAGGTGTGACAATCTGGTGGTGCGTTTTTTTATAAAACCCCACCTGACAGCTGTTTGGGGAAGTGCCCCAAATAGAGAAGACCGCCACTAGGACGAACTCGTGCCAGAGAAGACCTAGTGACGGCCTACAAACCGAACGCCCTAAGAGCGTCCGTCTTGCGATTGTAGCTGGGAATATAAACCCAGTTCGCTAAAGGGGCTACTAGTAACTTACTCTTATACTAATAACACTAAAAGACTAATTAATTAGTATAAGTGTAACTAGTAGAAGACTTATTAAGTCTAACAGTAATTTACTAGTAACTACTTTTCGGGAGCTTGTCAAGACCCTAGCCATTAGTTGCTCAAAACTAGTCATCGAAAGAGCAGGGGGGCTACTTCTCTGCTACGAAACTAATGTGATATCACTGTCTCCTGTTCCAAGGATTGATTCAAGTTTTTCTTTCAGTTCACTTTCTATTTCAGCGGAGCTTCTATGTTCTACTGTTACGGTAGTGTTATCACTAAAGAGTTTCTCTGTCTTGGCTAGGATTTCCAGTGCCCTAACTCTCACGGAGGATGCGTTGTCATCATCACTAGCTTCGGCCTTCAGCTTAGATATAATCCATTCTTTCGAGAGTGCCTCCTGATCTTTTCTTGCCGTGATTTTTTGTTCTTTGAGTTCTTGGACACGGGTTTTGATGTGCGGTTTTTTCATCATCTTTGACCCTTCGTTCTGTGCTACTTGCCGGGTCGATCCATTATGGTCATAGGCTTTGACGTATGCATCCGTGTACGTTTCTCCCTTAGCTACGAGGCTAGCGAACACAGCCTGTTTCGGGGTCAGGGTTCTACCATTAGCCATATCACCTCCTATTTATGCTTGAGACATTACTACTAACCAACCTAACCGTGCCCATCGACAGCAGTCAATTCCCCCTGATCTTGAACGTGGGACATTGATCCCTTGACATAATCTGCTCACACTGATATTCTTATTTCCGACACTGCTTCGACAGGAGAGGTGAGAAAAATGGCTCAACCATACGACATGAAGATCACACTGACGTTCAACTGGGTCTGCACTGAGGCTGAGAGTGAAGAGGACGCTATCGAGAAAACTCGTGATGCTCTGGGAGATATGAAATCTTATATCGACTCACCGCTGAACCAACACTGGTACGGTGAGCATTTCCGTGTTGACGGGGCCGAGTCGGGCGTTCGCTTTGAAAAGGTTTCGATAGAGATTTTGGACGGGGATTCGGACTTCACCCACGACTACGGTCACCGCTCACCTTCTTGGATAGAGATCAACCAACCAGACCTCTACCGCAAACTTAGAAAATCAGGAGAACTAACATATGAGGAAGGTGTTGGTCACCACTGGCGGGGATCGAGGAAATGAAAACCGCCAAGATTCTAGGTGCCATAGCCTACGAGATAGGTTGCCCAGACTGTGGGCCATCTGCCGAAGTTGAGGGGCCGGATGGCCGTGTGAGCTTTGTACTCAATGTGGAGTTTACCGACTACGATCAGGCATTCTGCATAGATTGTAGCAACTACCTCAAAATGCCCCGCATTCCCAAGAAAGTGAGGTCACTGTAAATGAAAAACACGAATGACTTTTCTCATGTGGATATGAAGCTGGATTCTGAGATCAGTAAATTGCAGGGAAGGACTCTTGTTGAGCAAATTGATGTATTGTCTCAACGCCTAGACATCGAGACAGAACATCGATGCAACGACTGTCGTTCATTGCAGGAAAGAGTTCATGTATTAGAAAAAGTTGCTCATTCATTGAATGAAAAAGTTGATGTACTAGGAAGGGTTGCAATGATCTTGATTGAAAGGTACGACTCAGATGTTTTGGAGGAGGAAAGGAACGGTCATGCAAGTCAGAGTGAATGACAACGAAACCGTAGAAGTCAGGCCCGAAAGTGAGTGGGTAATTCTGCGGTACATCTATGAACAAATGGAAGGGAGTATCGGCATCCAGACCGGAGTCCACTACTTGGAACGTCTGTGTGGTATGGATAGGGAGACAGCAGAGAAGGTGTGCGAGGCTTGGAGATATGGGGCAGTAGATATTCCAAAGATTCTGTATGTCGGCCAAAACGGCCCAGAGTGGAATTCGGCCCCATGAATGTAGCCATATTCACTTTATCCGACATGATTGTTCAGGGCCTTATGACCATGTGTATTGGTTACCTGATTTGCAATGCCATCCATGACCGGAGCCCACTGTTTGGAAAGTCTGTGCGGAATGCGTTACGAGAAGATCTAAAGGTTCCGCCACCCAAGGTGGATACCAAGCACAAGTGCCCACGTTGTGAAGAGAAACTCAGGTGAAGATCAGCGTGATGTACGCTCTTTATGTTCATGGCATCTCTGCAAATGTGGATGCAGATGACTGTCCAGCGATGCGTCTTTGCCAAATGGCAGAAGACCGTGAGGCAATAGGAAGATCTTATATTGAAGTGGATTTATCTGATGGCAGGATTCGGGCCGAACTTCTTTCGGGAGCGGAAGCGTATAGTGCAGACCCCTACCCGAACAAGAAGTGGAGCAATGAAATATCCCAAGAGGCTCAAAGAATTTTCAACGCTATCCATGAGTGGGAACGGGTACGGGACTAACCTTGTACAATCTTGATATCGAAACGCTGATAGATTTTGCCGGAGAAAACGCACAACTATACGGGAATGGCACATCTGTAACAGGAAACATATGGGTCAACTGCACAGTTGCTTTTCGATATATCGATAGGGAGGGTAACGAAACTAATCGTGTAGTAGAACCGAGGAGAGTTTGGAGAACGAGAGATAAAGATCAGTTAATGTTGTCAGGATGGTGCTACACAAGGAGATCTCCACGCACATTTTACTATGACGGAATCAGGGATATATGTACTGGAGGAATTGGATTACAATATATTATACAAGGAAGGGACATATGAATACCACATCGTTTGGAACGGGTTCGGTATCAGTTGAGGAGGAAGACATTATGCGTGGGGCAAATGATCACCCATATAGACTTTGCGTTGACACTTTCAAAACAAAAATACTACTCTATTCAAGGTACATGGAGTTGGCTAAAGGGCCACCTCGTGACAATGATATAGCCGATGAAGCGATCACGATGCTAAAGGATATAGAAAACTCGCTTTACTTGGCGTTGGACACAGCTTATCTGGATGGAAGACATGATGGATTGGTTGATGCATCGGAGTACAAATGAGGACAGTTGAAGCACGTCGTTTGCACAAAAGGTGTTTACGCAACGCCCGTATTTATGGACACAAACCTGTTTTAATCTCGCACCACGGGGCACTTGCATTGTACGGATGCATGGGTTGTGAAAAGACAATGGAAGTGTGGGACTCTCCTGCCATAACGAATGGCCCGATGGATCAATCCCTGTGTGATATCAGTCCGAAGTTTCTCAGGAGAATATTGATTAGGTTGATATCAATATAAAGGTGCGGACGTGGGTACGGACTTTAGGTGCGGACGTGGGTGGGGAGGAAGACCCGCAGAGCAGCCTATAAATCGACGGGAGGGCGATCAGGGTGCCCTGCGGGAGGCGTGAAAAAGGGAGAAACCACGCCTTTCCTTTATGTCAGAGATGCAAAGCTAAGAAGAAAAGTCTTCGGAGGCAATCCCCAAGGATGAATCGCACGCTCTACATTTGTACCTTGGTGGATTTGTACGGTGTATCATTCCACAATCGCAACGGGTACCGGGATCAAATGGTCTCATTACCCATCCACAAAAATGACAATACTTGTCCCTTGATTGTCCGTTATCCGTGTTACAGCGAGGACAATAGATGGGCTCTTTAGCTATCCTTCCTCCTTGGCTGGTAGGATTCGATATGCCATGCGAGGTTGTGGTACCCCAGCTATGTTGGGCTTCGTAACACGCACGACCTGTATCCTCCCAGCTTCCGATAGTATTCTAAGCCGCACCCTCACCGCATTGCTTGATAGGCCCAAGAGATCACACAACTCATATGTCGTGTAGGCGTCGGGCGGATCTTCCGTATTTCCAATGGCTGTTTCTAACTCTGCAATTATCTGTTCTTGCGTCAGGTGCATCGCTATCCCTTTATTACGGTTGACCGTTTCGCTTCAAACAAAATGGGGTGAACACTTACCTTTCCACTCTTGCTTATCTTCAAGCATAGTATGCCTAGGTCCGCGAGAGCCTCCGCTGCGAGCTTGTATATATATTCAGTGGCAAGCTGGAACGCAGGCGTCCCGATGACTCTCGTGACCCCTCGACTATCGAACCCGCTGTCCATGTACTTATGGTTATGACTACGGATCGCTATGTCGCAGGGCCGCTTGCGCTGGTAGATCTCTTCGCGCTCGATCATGTGCTCAGCACCTTGCATACTTTTCAGGCACGTTAACGCCTGCTCAGCCCACACGTCGAATGAGTACAGCTTACTCATTGAGCCCCTCGTGTGCGCTCTGGTCCCAGCGCGACCGTGGTGAGCTACGTCCAGTCTCACCCCTTCGATATCTATGCGGCGACGGTACGAGGAGTAGGTGTGAATGTCTGGGTCCTTGACTACGGGGTGTCCTTGCGCCGCCAAGGTTCTCGCGATTCCCTCTTCGGTTTGACCACTACTGCCTGTGTGGACGGGAGTACCTCTCATGATGTGAATGGCGGATGGCTTGAGTGCGAGTGGCGTTTCCAAAACCTTGAGAGCCATGCCGACCTGTGTACCGCTTAACCTGCTCGCCAGTTGCGGGGTCTGATGGTGATCTCCATCGATGGCATCACCGTTCAAAATAAAATGAAGTCGCCTGCGTCGTGCCATGGATTTCACAGTGGCCCAGCCCTCTTCCCAGCATTGAAACAGGTATTTTTGACCTTCACTGGGGCGATATAGACCCCCGTCATCAAGTTCGGTGGGATCTTTATGGCATAAGCCGATGGTGGAACCACAGTGTAAGTCCGCACAGATGGCGACAAGATGTCCTGCCATATACCCCTCCCCTCATCATCCCAATATCTACCCAACACCTCTAAGGGGTCAAGCCAATAGGACTAATCCATTATGGTTAATGATTTTATACATCCCATTCCCAATAGGATTCGTCCCTTGTCTCAGGCTCATGGTCTGACCATCGTCCGGTAGCTCGGTTGAAGTTAAGTTGGCAGAACCCATTGGTGCCTATCCATGACCACCTGACCTTCCAGACGTGTGCCTCTGGTGGATCTTGATCACTAGGATGTCTCCATACGGTTAAGCCAATGTCAGTCTTACTGAACCAACTTGCACTCCCTGAAATGTCGTGTCCTGTACATACGACCTTTCTTTCGGAGCGTCTATCGGGAGATATCTTGGCAGGGTGTGCCACAAAAAAGCAATGTATTGATGTTTTCTTGCAGAACTTCTGCACCTTTGTAAGCATCTTGGTAATGGCGTCTGTTTCACGCTCGTGGGATGGTAGTTCAATGAAGTTGTAGGGGTCTATTACTAAGATGCGTGACCCCATTCTCCACACCGCTTTAGCTGCGACCTCCAAGATTCCATCTATATCACATGGTCCATCGAGACTGTGATCCATGAACAGGAAGTGATCCTTGCACCATTCAAGTGCGTAGTCTCTCTTCTCTCTACTCATGCGTGTGCTTGGCCCCTCGAAAAAGGGAGCATCAACAAGTTTCTGTGCAAGCTGTGCCAAGTGTAGTGAGGGTGGCTTCTCGAATGAGCAGAAGACAGTCTTCCAGCCGTTGCTCCTAGCCAGATTGACACAAACTTGATCGATAAGATCACTCTTTCCACTTGAAGGGAAGCCGGTAACAACTGTCATCTGCCCCGGAACGACCTGCATGAATCTATCAAGAGATGCTATACCCGTAGATGCACCCCTGATCTGACCCTCTTCGTAAAGCTCAATGTATTCATCCGTGAAGTCGTCTACGGAATAGAGGCCCACCGTTGGAAGGGGCAACGCATCATCAAATGCATCAAGAAGAAAGCCCTCGCCCTTGTTTTCCAGTGCCTCTGAAGAGTCTTTGTACTTGCCAAGATCAACCAGCCATATCTTGTCCGTGTTTCCTATACGCCGGATGATCTCGTCTCTCAGGGCATTGCCGGGAGCGTCGTTGTCGCAACAAAGCAGGATGCGACCTGCCTTCTCCAACTTTTTCTTGGCCCTCCATATGTACTGAAACTTCTTATCCTCCCTTGGGTCAACCTTGCCGTCCTTGACCTTGGAGGGGGCACCATTGGGTATCGACACCACCGTGCAGTTGTCTGGCAAATCGCATGAGAGCCAACTCAATACATCTATCTCGCCTTCAACAACAAGGACATCGTTACCTGATACATAAGAATCCATGTTGAAGAAGTCGCGGCACACATTTTCTTGACTGTAGTATTTCTTATCTCCAGTGCTTCTCCACTTGATGGCAACGATGTTGTCGCTATCCCGGTAAGGAAACCCTACCGCTGGCAGGCTTGTGCCATTAAAGCTATAGGTTCCTTGAACCGTATGTTTTTTGATTACATCATCTGAGATGTGACGAGACTTCAGGTAAGCAGTTACGTCTGAATTACTGCTGGTGGGAACCTTGATTGGTTTCGGTGCAGTATCGGGAAAGTCTAGGTTGATCGTCTCGTCGTGCATCCATCCTCCGCTTACGTTGCAATGATGACAAAAATATTGAACACCATCACCATCGATCTTCAGAGAAAGCGACCTGTCGTGTCTGTGCTTTTCCCTAGTGTGATGACATTCTGGACATTGTTTTTTGTGTTGTCCTTCGGGGAGGTTGGAAGCTAATTGCTTGATCCCGTTTAATGCAAAGTCGTTATACACGGATCTTAATTGTGGACCTTGGACTGTCGTTTGCCCTCCTCTAAACCCAACTGAAAAGCATTATCCATCTGCTCCTCTCTAGACCCATCTTCTATCCCCAACAAAAGTGCAATCAAGATAGTACAAGTGAACCCGCCGACCAGTATACCACCCACAAAACAACCTACTGCTGCGTCCCCCATTGATCATCCCCCCTCACCAACTCCTCAAATGTACTCATTGCTTCTTCTTTATTCTCTATCGGTGCCACCACGATCAAACATCGGGGAGACTCCTTATCCAGCCCATGTTCTATATATTTTAGCTTGATAGCTCTGTCGTTTTTGTATATCTTGCCTTGCATTGCATCTAGGATTAGACTTTCATCTAGATCTGGCCGTCTTGTTTTATAGAAAATCTTTATACAAGCAATCAGATCTTCTGTGAATAAGGTATGTCTTACTGGGCACTGCTTGTCAAAGTCTTCAATATACGCGAGAGCCTTTTTCGATTTTATGGGAACCATTCGACCTTTGATCATGACGAGACGTCGTGAATTCGCCTTACTGCATGGCTCACCATGTATCGTAATGACGCACAGATTGTCATCGAAACCCTTGCGTAATGATTGTAGTTTAGCTATCATTCCTCTGTCTCCAGTATATCTGGAGAATAACTATAGTGAATATGGATGTCAAATAAGGGGGTAATCCTTTGGCACAAACGACACAGAGGTTCAGGGTCTACGAGAATATCGGCCCCCCTCCGCCCCATTCAGGACCGCCTACAAAATGGGGATATCTACCTCTCGACACGGTGTCGATTGGAGACCTGATTGAGGTGACGTTGGAAGAAGACGAAGCAAAACATAAGGTGAATGCTGTAAGAAGTTACGCAGGACGTGTAGCAAAAAAAACGGGCCGAAAGTTTTCGGTTAGAATTACTGACTATGGTATAGGAATTTGGAGAACTCAATGAGTAATGGCAGCAACAACACATCAGATAGTTTCGTGGACGGAGTACAAATCCTTGATGACATCGAGGTTCCACCACGCAACATACGTCCTAGCTACCCCTTCAATTCGTTGGAGCCGGGACAATGCTTTATGGTCGAATGCGAAGACAAGAAGCATGAGGCAAGCATTCGGTCAATGGCGGTAGGTCGCAATCGAAAGGCCAAAGACAGTGGTCAGGAGCATTACTACATCGTGCGTAGGATTCCTGACACAGAGTCAACCGTGGGAGTGTGGAGACAGTCATGAACCTTACCAACGATTACGGCGCACCAGAATCAATCGTAGCGGCTGTTAGGAATGATCCCTACACAAAGGACGGGGCAGACTTCAGCGTTACTGAATTGATCAAGCCGCCTCAGATACGACGCCTGCAAATCAAGCATGAAGAAGAGATTAGTGTGGACGTTAGGGACGAGGTCTGGAAGTTGTTGGGTAAAGGGGTACACGCTGCCCTTGAGCAAGCTGGTGACATAGGGATAAAAGAGCAGCGACTTCATGCCGAACACGAAGGGGTGACGATTAGTGGTGCTATCGACCTTGTTCTTGACGGAGTTGTCACTGATTACAAAGTCACTTCAGTGTACAGTGTTCAGCGTGGGCTGAAAGAGGATTGGGAAAAGCAGTTGAACCTTTACGCATGGCTTCTGAGAAAGAATGACATAGTCGCAGAGAGTCTCAGGATCGTGACGATATGTCGTGATTGGATGAAGAGCCGTTCTTATAAGCATGACTATCCCCGGTCTCCCGTAGTGGTACTCAAGGTTCCTTATTGGAGCGATGAGAGACAGGACAGGTATGTAGACGATAGGGTTAGGATACATACACAGGAAGAAACAGTGCCTTGCACTCCAGAGGAGCAATGGGCACGGGGAGTGTATCGGGTTGTGGGTGACGTCAAGAAACAGGCTGTCTTCGACACCCTAGCAGACGCAGCAAAATTTATTAATAAGCAGAAGACCGGAGCCTATCAGATTGTTGATGCTCCCGGCAAATACATTCGATGTGAGAGTTGGTGTGAGGTCGCGGATTTTTGTCCACAATGGCAACGAACGGGAGCAAGAAATGGCAACAGAAAGTAAGGTGCCCACAAGAGGAGAAGTTTGGCGTCGGTTCAGAAAGATCGACATGACGCCCTACCATCAGGACATCAATGGATTCACCTACGTCCCATGGTCTAGAGCATGGTCAATTGCCATGGATGAATTCGGTGACTATTTGGCGATTCACTGGCACGGGGGCAAGGATAATAATGGTGTCATGAGAGATGTCACTTTATATCCCGGTGGTACCGGCTCCGTAACATGCAGCGCATCTTTCGATGGCGAAAAGTACGGAGAGATGACGCTTGCCGTCATGGACTATCGAAACAAGGCCATCGTCGAGCCTGACTCTGTTGAAATACAGAACGCAAGGCAACGGTGCCTGACCAAGCTGCTCGCCAGTCTTGGACTTGGATTGTATCTCTGGGAAAATGATGGTGTCTTTCCAGAGGAGACAACGCCCAAGACGGCTCCGAAGAAAAAGGCTCCAGCCAAGAAGAAAGCTGCACCTAAGAAGAAGGCTGCGCCCAAAGAAGAAGCCGTGGACGACAAGGATACACTTGCCGACTTGATTCCACAGTTGACGGCAAAAACAAATGAGCTTGTTAATGCTGGTTGGGAGCCGGACGATAAAACCAAGGCAGACATTAAGTCGGCCATAAAAACACAAGATGCAGACGCAGTGAACAAGTTAATTACAATGTTGAATGACGTTACCCCAGCGGCTTTAGCCCTACATGGAGAAGATGCAAATGCCTGACTACAAGAATATGCCAAAACTCGACTTCGGAATTTGGCCCAACCAATTCAAGAAGTCGTCGAAGCACCCGATCAAGACGGGTACCATCGAGATGACTGAGACTTTGCTGAAGGCGATGCTTGAACGTGCAAAGGGAGGGGAGATGCCTGTCCTGTCCGTGGCGATATGGGAGCGAGTGAGCAGGAACAACCGCACATATGAAAATGCACAGCTTCAACTCAAGCCTTCTACGGGGCACACGGATACCCCTCCGTCCCCCGAAGAAAATGATGAGGAAGAAGATGAATATGGCCTCCCCTTCTAAGAAATCTTTTCTTCTTAGGCTGGACGAGGAAACGCTAGAGAAACTTCGTAGCTTGGCAGAAGATAACCAAATGCCTTTAGCTAGATTGTTGCGTAATATACTAACAGACTATTTGGAGGACGTATCATTAACGAAACCACAGAAAGAGAAAGAGACTGTACCGTGGTGGATGGAGTAAAGAACAACGGAAACGCATTAGCCTGTGTCGTGCTGTTCATAGACAGCTTTGCATTTGATAATGATGCTCTGGCTTCCATAGAAACACGCCATACAAAAGAATGTGGAATCCACGACTACATGTCTGACGAAGACAATCCTGCGGAGTATGACGAGGACTTGGGTGGAGAGAACCATGCCTCCTACGAAGCACTCAAACATCTATACTCCTGCACATGCGACCCGTCGATAGAGGCAGTCTTCGAGAGAGGCGACGGCGAAAAGTTGTTCGTTCCACTTCGACTAAGCGACGTTAAGGAGGCCCATCCTTGGCTGGAGGATGATGAAAAAACCGTGCCAAGGTTGGCGGTAGCCAGAGAGCTTGGACCGGAAAGCCCCTTGGTTAAAAAGATGATGCCATTCTTCATGAAACTAATGGGCCATAATCTTTATCAGTTAGATTTTCAGTCAAAGTTTCCCGGTGGCGTAGACAACACAAGACCTCATTGAAGGCCATACCATTCGATGGGGAAATGATTGAGTTGGCCCATGAGTTAGCTAATGACATGGGAGAGATCCACAACTCGATCACCAAGGGAAGTGGTAATGCTGCCGGTTTTCTGGGCGAGATAGCGATCCGCAAGTATTTGGGGGCACCCCCCATGAGTACCAAGAATTACGATTTTATATACAACGGTGATCGCATAGAGGTCAAAACCAAACGACGCACGGTAAGGCCACTCGGCCATTACGATGTATCCGTCGCCAAAACAAGTGACCATCAACGTCCCGACTGGTACTGCTTCCTGTCCCTTGAATTTGGCAGGGAAATAGATGGTCGGTATTACGACCTTAAAAACGTGTGGTACTTGGGTGTGTTGTCATACGAAGACTTCTGGAATAGGGCGACACAGTGGAAGAAGGGTCAGGTCGATGAAAGCAATGGGTTCGTAACCCTAGTTGATATGTATAACGTCCCCATCAGGGAATTAAAATTTAAGGATGGCTTGCATGAAACGTATACTTGATACGATAGGTGACCTTGGTTTTGTTGTTGCGATACTACTAGTCCTAGTCATAATGCTATCTAATCTTTGACCGGGAAAACGATTGAAGATCAAGGAGAAATCATGATCGTACAAGAATTGTCAATCAATGATTTGAAACCGTCCAAGGATCAAATACGCAAGACATTCAATGAGGAAGAATTGAATGATCTTGCGGAATCATTAAGGGCAGAGGGACAGCAAGTCCCAATTAAGGTAAGGCCGAATGGATCAGGGTACGAGATAGTCTTTGGGCACAGAAGAGTGGCAGCCTCCAAGCTGGCAGGCTTCACGACGGTGCTAGGTATTGTTGAAGATTCGGATGACGAGGCGGCACTCGTCCAACAAACGTTGGAAAACGAAGCGCGTCAGGATGTTCCCTACCTTGAGAAGGCGAAGGGATACCAGAATCTTTTAGATCAACTGGGATGCAGTGTATATAAATTGTCAAAAAGAATAGGGGTGCCGCACAATACCGTCATGGATGCTTTGAATGTTCTGGAGGGCCATCGACATGGCGTTATTGCTAACAACACCATCAAGAATAAATCTACCCTAAGTGCTGGTAGGACTGCTGAGATTGTTGTAAAAGTGAAGGGTAGTTGGGAAGAAAAGAAAAATATGGCTGATAAATCCAACACGGAAGAGTTGTCGCAGGTGCAGCTTCGTGAAGTAATTACGGAATACAACAAGGCTTCTAGTCAGGGAGAAAAAGACCGAGTCATTAAAACTCGGCACCCAAAGCTCAAGGGGTTCACCTTCCGGCAACAACTCAAGGCAGGATCACATATAGAAAATAAACAGAAGAGAGAAGAAAGGCGGGCCCAGTTAACAGATGAGCCTGTTGTTAAGGATTACACATTGGCGATCACCGCCTTCAGCGAGGCAATCCAACAGGCAGAACGCTTCCGCACAAAGTTTTCGCCAGAGGCGATACAATTTATTGAACATAAGCATGCCTTGGTCACGAAAAAAATCCTCAACCTTGAAGGACTGTTAAATGACTAAAATCCCATATTATGAACAATGCAAGATTGCCTACTTCGATGCTCTCTACGCGGCGATACGCCTACATGCCCAAGGGAAAGGTCGAGCGAAGACAAAGAAGAAACTTTGGACTAATGTTATGGATATGTGGGACCAAGAAAGTGACATCCCGGCACCTACTCTTAGTTGGCTTAACAACCATCATCCAGAGTTTCATCAATGGTGTCTTAAACAAAATAAATTAATTCTTGACTGCAACGAAGGTCTTTTCGTTCCCACCAACAAGGAAGAAATTGATCATTGGGTCACATTTGTTCAGAAGCCAAGGCAAGAAGGATGCGCCCGATCTAATAACGGGCAACAAGATCTGATTGCCGAGAAAAACCCTGAAGCGTCTCGCGGGTTATTCAGGACGGTACTTCAAGCATTGCTGCCACCACCGAATCATTAATAAGAGGTACATGCTATGCGAAGAACAATCCGAATCATGTTCGCGTGTCTGACCATTGGTATCAGGCATGCTTTCCAGTACGGCTGGCTAGCTGCACATACGCACTGGCTTCTCGAAAGATCGAGGCACCAGTTCGAGATTGTCGAATTTGCCTGTGAAAGTGGAGAGGAGTGAGGTCAGCCCCGGCCTACCAAGGAGGAGCTAGGCTTTCGGTGGTCGGGGTGCGCTGCTCTGCGACCTCTGCGCTAACCTGCGCCTTCATGTCGTCGAGATCGACCTTGCTTTCCACCCATCCCTGCACGTCGCTTTCCGTAAGGTTTGCGAAAGGGATAAACGGTGAACCCTCTTCATAGTGGAAGTTGGATGTCCCGATCACTGAGGAACTGACCCCGTCTTCGCTTCCCGTGAAACGCCAATGGACAACAAAGACAACGTCCTGCTGTCCCTCGCTTTCCTTTTTGCATTCAAGTTGTACAAAATCCCATGCGTAATCCATGTGTGCTCCAGTTATTTTATCAGTAACGCAATTCCGGCCCCGGCAACAACATAAGGAACTGCACCTCCAAGTTTACTCAAGAAGCTGGAATTGGCTACCCTCTTCCATGCATCAGACTCTTCGTTGAGCGCAGTGATCTCAACCCTGAGTGCCTCATTCACCTTTTTCTCCAGCAGCCACATCGAATCTAGAACTACGATCCTACCTTGGAGCAGGAGGTTATCTGCTTCGAGTGTCTGGACCTGTACCTGATAGGCCGCCACCTCTTCTTGATGGTCTGATTCGACCCCATCCAGAATCACTTCTAATCCCTCGTAAGCCTGTAGGCTGTCTCGTAGGGTTTCGATGCCCTCGCTGAAGCTCCTAGAGGCTGCTGAGGCCACTGTGATCGCTTCGGAGCGTACCTGAGCTAGTGAGTCGTGGACCTGTGCCAGACTATCGAGGAGTGCCTCGTATCCTTCGTTGGCTTCCTCGACCTGTCGCTCAAGTTCGATACGTTCTTCTTCCAGAATCTTGACACGAACTTCTGCCGCGATTGCGTCAGACTTGGCACCACTCACATAGTTGTACCCGAGCCCCAGTAAGAGGATGACCCCGGCAATTGCAAGTATTGATTTCAGGTTCACGTTCTGTCCCATCTGGCTGGAGCAGGTCTTCCGATCATACCCCTGATGTCCACATGTGTGAATGTATGGTACCTGCCCAAGCCAAGTAAGTCGCTTTCGGGGTGCCCCTCGATAAGGTCGGCCAGTTCCGATGGGCTCGTGCCCACCTTAACGATGTCGGCTGCGCCCAGTGTCAGGTGCATCGAGTTTGCCACACCACCTACGACCCTGTTGTAGTCGGCATCCCTGAACCAGCTATTGATAAGTACCGGGGCAACGCCACCTTCTTCTCGTACCCATTCGAGTACGTCGATCAGCCGGTACGCATTACTGAGCATCCATAGTGGAGGTGCAGAAAGGGATACCCCTTGATTAACTCTGCCTACGTCGCTGATTTCCAGTGCGGAAAAGTTCTTTATGCACCGATCTGCAAGGCGTGAGTTGCAGGTCGAGACCCATTCATTCTTCGTCATCTTCACGGAACCTTGGATCGTTGTCCAACAGGTCTGGTTGCCGTGGACGCTTGACTGCCTCTGCTATGCCGGACGCTACTGCACCGACCTGTGGTCCCAGATACTGTGCGACCCGTGGGCCGCCAGCCCATGCCAACAATCCAACCGCCAAGCTGCCCATAAGAACGTAGGCAGGTTCGGGTACGTCCCAAACGATGGAGTCAAGTACGATAATTACACCGATAAATATTAGCGATGCGGTCAACAGGGTTCTGGCTGCACTCAGGCTCCCACGTTCGTCCGTGAGTATTTCCTTGATAGCCATCTACGGCCTCTCGCCTAACACCTGTTCTATTAAATCTCTGTCTTCTCTGATGTCTGCCATTATATCCAGCATTTCCCGCAAGTGGTCGTCCCGTGTTTCAATCATTCGGTACAACATGCTTCGCTTGCCTTTTTCAGAGAGGTCGCGCCTTTCAAGCAAGTCATCACGGTCCTCTCGCCATTCGTCCATGAATCTCTTCATATGACTCAAGCGGTCCTTATGGCGTAAATACTCTTCGTGTTTTTCCTCGTATTCTTGCGCCTTGCCCTCTGGTCCGTAACGACGCCTCTTCTCGATCTGGCCTAATGTGGTTACAATTTTATTAACATCTTCCAGCATTTCGTAAAAGTCTTCTTGGTAGCCACCGCCCCTTGCGGGATCAAATAAAAGGTCGCCAAGCATAGGGGTATTGACAAGCGTTTGGGTATTGAAACCCGACTCGCGCCCTCGTCTATCAAGGGGAGACAAGCCAACTATCTCACCAATCAACGGGATCGGGAAGTCGGCTGCCGTTCCTACGATATTATCGTCGTGAAATTCGGCGGCAATACGATCTGCTGTTGCCAGCCCATACGCCCCTATCGTTCCAAAGTATTGGCGTAGCATGTATTCCAGTTTCATTGGCGATGTAAGAAAATCCGCATTCCTGACGAGTGGAATCTTGTTGATGCCACCGGACAGTTTCTTGCTAAGATAACTGGTGTATGGATTGAACTGTTCAGGGGCAGATACACTTTCCGACATCCATGATGGTACGATCCTGTCTCGTTGGAATACGTCCCTGTTGTTCATTGCGTCCCACACGGGACGTATGATCTGGGGTCTCAAGTCGAGACTGAGGGATGCCTGTACTTGACGCTTTACTTCACCCCTTACATCCCTGAAATCATGTTCTTCTTCCACAATAGCACGGGCTATCTGTTCAGGGATCGTCTTATACAGAACACCTACTTCAAACGGAATCGGGATCTTGACGCCCGGCATCCCATCTCCGAGAGGTATAAGCCACCAATCATTTTTCATGTCCTCTCTGGCGTTCTTGTATTCCTCCTCGTCATGCATAGCCATGTAATAGAGAAGTGTCATACTTGAGATAAACAAGCCTCTTCCGAGTACAACGCCCGCACGTCTCGCTTGATGCAACCCTGAGTCCGGGCGAATTCTTTTTTCGTTCGACAATATACCGGGCGCATCATAGGCACCCAAATGTGTTCGGGCCATGACATCAAGACCTTGGATTCGGCCATTCAGGAATGGTGCCATGGATGTTATGATACTGAACAACGGGTTGGACCCACGACGGCCATAGTTGATAATCTCCATGGCCTCCAATGTTGCCTGCGCCGCATTGCCATCTGTTTGTGCCATTACCGTATCGTAGACGGCCATGCGGGTAGCCACCTCGGACTGTTTTGACATGCGGCCCAAAGCGTCCCATGCCAGTAAAGTAATATCTATGGGACTTGACCATTTCATCTCGCCCTTTGAAAGCATCTTGACGGTCGTTGCCGTCGATCTTGACGGGTCGGGTGACCAGTCAACACCGATTCCTAGTCCTCGTTTTTCCGCCTTCTCTACAATATCGGGATCAATGACATTTTGTAGTGTCTTGAATATCAACTCCATTCCGCCACCGAACGTGACGGAAGCCTGCATACTGTCCCTTATGATGTTCTTTAACTGGAATGCCGGTGATCGAGTTACCAACTCACGCAACAATGTCGAAGATCCGACAACAATTCTGGAGAGACCCCTGTTAAGTCTTTCGCTCTCGCCAAGGACGGGTATCTTCCCGAAAAAGTCCTCTATCATTTGACGGGGACTCAAGGCTACGGACATTGCTGATTTCGCCAGCATAGCGTCCGCAACCAGATATTCTTGCTCGGAGCCATTTTCAAGGATATTGGTTTCGAGCTTGATTTCGTTCGCCTCCAATTTCTTATGGTCTTGCAAGATATCTTCTAATTCTTCGCGGGTTGCGTTCGGCAGACGTTCCCTGACCTTAGCCAAGTCAGCTTTATATGTACTCTCGGTAATCCCCTTGGTCTTGACAATGAGTGATGTATCCCAGCCCTTGGCCTCGGCAATCTTTTTCTGCCTTCTCCTTATTTTCTCGATAGCATCAATCTCTGCTTTAAGCTCTTGCACTTCACTATAGCTTGGATGCTGAGATTCTTCTGTAATCTGTTTTTGCCCCATCGCGTCATCTATACGCTTCTTGAGAGCGTTGTATCTCCTGCGCTTCCATGCAGGAACGACGGCTAATCTAATGGCGGTACCGGAATTAACCTCGTCACGCATTGTCCGGCTTGCCGCAATGTTTTCCATTGATTGTTCAAGAATGGTCCGCACATTCTTGGTTACATTAAAAATTAGGTTGTCATTAATCTCGTGGAAGCTGCCATCGAGATATTTATCGATAAGGGGGTCGCCTCTTACCGGCTCTCCTCCATGGTTGTCATACGCCGTCTCTGCGTCCTTCTTCTCCTGCTCTCTCTTCTGGTACTCTTCATTATTTATGTTGACCAATGTGCCGTCACTCGCCAGTGCGTCTGGATGTTTTTTGCCTTCGGGATCAACCGGGTCTTCTTTCACATAGAATGGGATATAGGGCATTGACTGCATGAAATCCTTGCGCGATTCGGAAACCAGCCCGGCGTCATGTGCAAACTGGATCAGGTGCCAATTGAAATCAGCATATTCCCGTTCAAATTTCAGGGCAGCAAGTGATGGTTTATCTCCATCTCCGGCCTCCCGGTTAACCCGATCTATTGTAGCAGCTACCTCATTATACCCCTTGTCTAACACATCTGTTGTTTCAGACTGATGTACCTTTCCTACTACAACGTCGTAAAAACTACCCTTTAGGGTGCCGTCCTTGAGTCTTCTTGTATTACGTTCTTCTTCCGGCCATTTTTTGCCCTTCTTACGAGGGTTTGCCCTTTCGTACAGGGCGTTCAGTTCCCTTATCCTCGTTTCAAGATCGAGAGCGAGATCGGCTTGGTTCTCTCTTCGGGCCATGATGAGATCATTGTGCGCCGATCTCATTGCGGTTTGGATTCCTTCCACTCGACGCATTGTCATATAGGTCATGACCATTCTTTGGGCATCACCAACCTTTATCTCGCCCCACGGCCATTTCCTGCCGGGTCCATCAATCTCAACAATGGTTTTGAATATCTCGTTAAGACCCTTTACGGCCCTTCCCTCTCTTGTGAGTGGGACGTGCTGGAAGCCGCCTTTGACATAGCTGATCATCCCGTATTTCATAATGCCGGGAATAAAGTTCAATGCATTGTCAGCAAATCGCCATGCCGCTATCGCCGAATTCTCGGCAAGTACGCCTAGCGTGGTACCGTAACGCTTGACTTCCTTGTCATACGACTTCTTGCTCGACAGCCACTGGAAAATACGCTTGTCCATAAGGCGGCCCCTGAGCATCTCTTTTTTGGTGCGCGTGATGGCTTCCTCTAATTGGGCACCATTTTCTATTGTATTGCCGTCAGGGTCTTGGAGAGTCATTCCGTCTATAACTTGCTTGCCTCCGGGATCTAGTTCCGCCGTTATGATCCCCATGTCAGCAAATTCCTGTAGCAACAACTCTTCTTTCTCTGACATGACAGAGCTATTATGACCAAACCGGAAACTGCGGAGATCTCTCGGTGATACTGGCATACGGTAGGCGAGGGCTCGACCGTCCTTTATCCTGAAATAGGCGTCAAGGGCGGCTGGCCCAACATTGCCGTCCTCTAGTGCAGCCAAATTGAGTACCGACAAGGACGTTTTTGGTGTACCGTCGATATCTGCCCGTGCCCTGAAGTCGTTGATAAGAGAATCTAGAAGAGATTCCGTGGGTTTTTTCTGTGATTCCTCGGCAGCGTCAACTCTCGACATAACGATTCTGTCGGCAACCTCTTCTATCTTATCCCTGTCTTTTGTCTTGATTGCCCGAATTAACTCTTTCACGTCTTCAGGCTTGGCACGATCAATAAGCTGAAGGTCTGCTGCCTTGCGCTCCAGCCTGCCCTCCCGCTCCCTGCGATCAACCAGTTCCCTGTTCTGGATCTTCTCGAAAACTCTTATGACGGGAAGGATATCGGTATCTTGTGCAGCCCCGGCCATTGCCTTGAATCGTCCCCTCAACTCACGCTTGATCTTGCCTATCGCCCCAACAGATTTTGCCGCCGGGATCTTGCCCTGAGCGAGTGCGTCCAAGATGTGTACGGAAGTCTCTTCTGTAAGGTCGGCATCCGTTTTATCTTGATATCCCTGTACATCCCTCACCCATTCGCGCCAAGTAAGGCCCTCGGCAGCGGCGTCCGGGTCAACTTCTACGGGAACCTTGGTGTGGCCGAATTTCTCTAGGGCCTTTCGTTCCCATACCTTCATGTTTTTGAGTATGTGGATATGGGCACCCTCATGTGCCACGGCATGTTTCATGAGGTCATCAATATTGGCATCAGTAATCTTGCCAAACTCTCGTGCGATCTGTGAAAGATTGAATGTGATCTGATTGCCGTAATTCTGTAGAGAGGAAACTGCGCCGTTCGTATAGGCTGGCCTATATATTGGCTTGTTATTCTTATCCAACTTGAGCTTGGGCCTGCCGTTCTCCATTACTACATTGCCCGTTTTCGGGTCCGTCTCCATCTCAAAGGCACCCAAGAAGGTGACATCCTCAACTTGCTTTCCAAGAAGTTCAGCATTTTGTTCTATCTCGAAAACTATTTCTGTTTCGTTGGGAAGCCCGGCCTCCTTGATATATTTTATTGCTATATTTCTCCATTCCTTGATGGTCTTGCCTGCCACGACCAGATTATCAACATCCTGCTTGCTTTCATGAGGCGATTTAGGAATAGCTCCCTCTTGTTTTTGTAGTCTCCTGAGTTCTTTGCGTCTTAGTAAATTCTCCCTGCCTATAGGACTTTTATCTTGTTGTTGTTGGGAGCCAAGAACGCGCTCAAAAACTGTCATCTTCTGAGCGTCACTCAGATTGCTCCACGAAAGATCATTGCCGACCGCATCATTCATCACCCGTTGGAAGGCTTTTGTTCGGGTCGGGTTCTTGGGTACGTCGTAGTTCTTTGCCTCAAGCGTTGCCTTGATAAGCTCTACGTCCACCGGCTTACCCGCCTTGACAAGGTTATCGTAAATCTCTTTTACTTTTTTGAATGCCGGTTCGGCAAGTACCGTGGTCCAAGGCCCGGCATAAACCCTGTCCCTTCGTACAGGCTTGTCCTGTGACTTACTGTCCTCCAGCTTCCTATCGGTTTCGGGAATGGATCTAATGTTTATAATTTGATCCAAGGCACTACTTGCATTCTTGGCATCTAACAAGGACTTAACCGTATTCTCAACTTCCCCGATGGACATGTCAGTGTCCCGTGGTCTACCGCTCAATTCTGCGATAAGGGCAGCCTGTTCCGGTGTCGCACCTATCCGGTCAGCAATAAGCTCTGGCGATTCCTGATCATTCTCCAGATTAGCGAGCCTTTGTTCTATCTCGGCTCTATCGACACCCTTATTTTCTATCTGTAATTCCAACGCCACTTTTTGCAGATTAACGCCTTCTTGCCCGGAAACGGTTTCGGTCATCGGGGTTCTACTGTACTCAATTCCCCGACCTTCGTATTCCAGATGCACGCCCGCAGGCTTCTTGTATTTGGTTTCTTCGAGTAACGCTGCTTCCTTTTCTTTGAGGATCTGCATTTTTTCGGACACGGCTGCTTGCTTCTGTTCCGCCTCTTCACGCAATTGCTCTAAGGCTTCCGGCGACAGTTCCCCGTCCTGAGCTTGTTGTCTTGCTTCGGCCCTCTTCTTGGACGATTCCTTCTCTGGGTACCTCCGACGGTACTCATCGAGGCGTGCCTTGGCATCAACATAACGGCCTTCGTGGTAGTCGAGGAGCGCCAGACGTTCGAGTTCTAATTTCATTTCCTCCGTGCGGAGGAGGTTCTGCTCGTACTTGTTCTCGTCTATCCTTTCTTCCAATTCTTCCAATCCATCCAGCTTTTCTTCCAGAGCTTTAAGATTCTCTCCGTCTGGATCAACCTCGGCAGCAATCTCTTCAATGACTCCGTCTCTATTTTTGGGGCCTTTGAAACGAGCGGTGATATGCTCCCATACCGCTCCCAGTTTATATGTGGGTGGTGAAGAAAGATGTTCTATACCGAGAGCAGGCTGTCCGGCAGACTCGATAGCTCGCTCCTGCGCCTGAACGCTTACCAAGAGTGTCTCAAGTTTTTTCTTATATTCAATTAGTTCAGGATCTGCCTTCTCGGCAATCTTCTTATCGACCTTGGCAATCTCCTCATTGACCATGTCAGAGGTGAGGACTTCCAAATCCAACTCGTCGAGTTCGGCCTGAGCCTCAGCATTGTCTTGCTCTTCGAGAACGGCGGGCATTGTACCATTCCAAGTCCCATTCTCGACCATCTTCAGGGCCTCTCGATACCTGATCATCTCCCTGCCGTAGTTTACCAGTTCATCTGCAAGTTGTGCGCTGTCTGATTCATGTTGCTCTTCAATTTTCTTTTCCGCTGCTTCGCGTTGATTCTTTGTCTTTAATTTACGCTTGCTTAACCGCTTCAATCGATCATCGCGTAGTTGATCAATCTTATTTTTCTGTTCGGCGTGTATCTCGCTAGCCCGCTTATCGATATCCGTGTCGTTGCCCGTGAGTACCTGTTGCCGGATTTTCTCTTGTTCCTCGGCGTGCGCCTTTTCCTCGTTATATTGGTCCTCAGTGATCTCTCCCTTATTGTAGCGTTCCTCAATAGCAGCGAAGTCCGGGCCGGTAACCATGTTATCGACTTCGTCGGCAGTGTATTTGCCGGTTTCGAGAGCATGTGTAAATGATTTGCCAGCTTCTACACGCGCCTGATATTTCCCGCCTCGTACCCTGATACCGGCAGCAGATCGCACATACATGGAAGCTATGATATCGGCAACGGCACCAACCTCACCGCCAATGATGGCTTCCTTCAGGGCTTCGGTGCCAGCATTTTCCAAAGCGTCTTCGTCGTAGAGAACCTTGGCTAGCACAGACTGGAGGAACCCTGCGCCACCTTCCTGAATGGCTTCCTCGGTAGCTTGCTGGGCAGCAGACTGGAACATCTTGCCAGTTGTCATATCGATGCCCTTCTCAATTGCATCCGGGCCGAATCTCCCTGCGAGCCTGCTGACGGGCATCATTTCAGTCCACCCTAGACCAAGACCGCCCAAGAGAGCCGCCACTTCCGTGCCCTTGCCGACATCCCTTCCGGTACGCTCCTCGTAGTCAGCGACCATTCCGGCCTGTTGGCCTGCGCCCATGAGCATCGCGCCCCCATAGGCCGCGTATGGACCTACATAGGGAATGAAGGCGGTTCCTGCCATGGCCGCTACCTGACCCAGTCCCATGGCTAGTTGTGGTAGGTTGGCGTCCCGGTACACCGGATCGATTTCGTCGTAGAGGTCTTGTAGTTTCTTTCTCAGTTGCTTTTCGCGATCCGTATCCTTGTCGGGCGTAGCAAGTCCGAGGAGTCCCTGTTCGGCCATGAGCGCGAACTGTTTCGCTCCTCGTGGGAAGGCTTTTACGGCCTCAAAAGCAGATCCGAGAAGTGTGCCCTCTTTCTCTGGGACTGGGTCTTCTATACCTAACGAGGCAATGCCAGTCCTATCTCGGCCCGTCCGTGCGGCATCGTCCCCTCGTGTCGGGAACCCTCGTGTCGGGAACCCGGAAGATTCCTGCCGCGTAGGGAATCCCCGCGTAGGGAATCCCTGCGTAGGGAATCCTGAAGACTCTTCTTGGGGAGAGAATCCTCTTGTAGGAAATCCTCTTGTAGGAAATCCTGAAGATTCTTCTTGGTCGGGAGGAGGAGAACTGGACCCAGTTACCCTACGAATAAACCGGGCACGTTCCTCTGGGGACATGCCCGGCGGTATTCGCACAACCCTGCCGTCAGATAAGGTAATTGTTTCCACAATTTATAATGTCTTATGTTATGGATGTTACTCTGGCTGTTCCTTTGCAAACTCTGCCAGAACCATGTTGCGTCTCTCTTCGGGAAGTTCGGTCAAAGTCCGACGTAACTGCATTTCGTCGAGTTCTGAAGCGTCCTCCATTAGTCTACGTACAAGCTCTTGGTCACTAAGTTGCCCAAGCTCATTGACGTAAACCGATAGCTGTTCCTCAAATCCAGCCCCACCACTGACGCCACCCCTTCCTTCGGTCCATTTTGCTGTCGCTATGGGCAAGCCAAATCGCCCTTCTACTGCAGTAGGTATTATTCCGCTTGGACCCATATAGTACCTCTCCATTATTTTACGCAGCCTCGTTTGGTAGTTATCATACGCTGTTCTCTCCGGCGATCCCTCCTTAGCGAACCTGTCACCGGGAGCATATAACCTTGCGTCATTAACGAGGTTTTCAATCACTTCTTGCATCGCCGGATCATGCCGATAATTCTCCGCTTGGATTTCTGCCGCCCCAAGTGCGGCCTCATAATCTATTCGGGCCGATTCCAGATCGACCGCGCCACGATGCCTTTCTTTAAGCAAGTCAATTTCCGACTTCATGAGATTTATTGCCTCTGTTCGTGGCAAGTTCGCAATATCCTGTAGGCGTTTCGTCTCAACATTACGATATGCCTCTTGCGCGGTGTTGTAGTCTATCATGCCCTTATCTAACAGGTCGGCGATTTCCTTAGTCTGCGTTGCAATATCCTCACGAATTGTCTTGTCACGAGTGGTTATGCCAGTTATGACATTCTTGTATTTGTCAGGATCTCTGCTAGTGTCCAGCACCAATGAAGACAGGTCTCCAAAGAGTCTGGCTGTTCTCAGGCTATCTATCTCTTCGCCCGTCAACATTTGCTCATCAAGCTCTGCTAGTCTTTCCATGCGAGTACCGTACAGTTCTTCGTGGCCCAACCTTGTAGCCAATGCGGATGCCTCTCTGTGTTTTTCCGCAGCTATGTCTTCTGCGGTTCTTGTGGTCAGCAGGTCTCTGGTACCCTGAATTAGCTCCCGTCCCTCTTCTATATTGCCGCTAGGAACCCCGGACCAACTAGCTCTTCTAACCCCTGAGCCTGTTGTTGCAGGGAGAAGTTCAAATCCACTAAGCCTCTCCACAAGCGAAGCACGGCCCTCTTCCGCTTGCTGTGCTGCTCGTTCCTCTTCCGTCGGAACATCGAAGCCTGCTTGTAGGGCATGTGCGACCGGATCGAATTGAGGAACCTCGTCTGGATCTGCGCCCGCATCCCTTCGTTGCACCAGCCACGAAACCTCTTCATCGCTCTCGGCGTCCCTGATCCTCTCGGCAAACCGTATCTGACGGTTTTGTGCTGCCAGTGCTTCTCTATTACGCCTCCTAGCTTGTTCAGGTCCAACGTCATGTGGGCCGGTTCGTCGAGGCACGGGTTCCTGACGACCCCTATAGTCTCCTAGCTCGACAGGGTCCAAGTCCCCTCGTCCCCTTATCCATTCTCGATGAGCTTCCGATTCACCACGCAGAAGTGATTCCGCTTCTTCCCTAGCCCCCGGAACCGCCGCATAAAGCCTCTCCACCGCCGTCAGACCCGAATCCCCTCCGAAACCTCTCCCTGCTTCTTCAATTTCTTCTTCGGTTGGATGAGAGCCGCCATGATAATAGCCCGGTATCAGGCCGCCAGATGCCGCCATCATTGGGGGCTGTGGACCCATGGGAGACTGTGGACCCATCTCTTGCGTGGCTATGCCCCGCTGAAGATCGGCCATCTCCATCTGGTCGGGAGGCATCCCTGCGCCCATTGATGGATCTGCGCCAGTGATACCAGCAAACTCCTGTTTTACCTTATCGTCTACCGTGGGCGGGTTCGCTGCCTCGTGCTGGGCACGCCTTGCTTCGTCATCTGCACGAACCTTTGACCTACGACTCATCTCTAGGGTGATCGGATAGGAATCAATCTCTTCGTTACCACCCTGAGTGCCAAGAGCCGTAAGCTCGGGATCAGAAAGATTTTCTAGGTATCGTTGTTGCTGAATTATATTCATCTATCAATCACTTATGTGGTCACTTTCCCCGGACGCTGCGTTATCCTCCGAAAAACTTTGCTTCGCGCTGGGCTGCCGCTTCTGCTGCTGCTGCTGCTGCTTCCTGCTGCTGTTGATATCGATAATACGCGCCATATCCATGAGGGTCAGGTTGTCCAGCCTGTGGGTGCCCCTGAGGGAATACTGCCCCTGTTCGTGGGCTAGTTGTCTCCGGCTGCTGTCCGGGTGGACCACTGGGGAATAGGTCTCTGCCCAAACCCGCTAAAGAGAAACCATGTCTTCCCCCCGTTGTTTCTACGGGCTGATTCTGTGCCGCCCACATTCCTGCTCCTGCAATACCGGCACCGAGTGCCCTTTCTCCAGAAGAAAGCATCGGATTATATCTTGCCTGATGCGTGATATTCTGGTAAGGCAGGCCGCTCATCTGTCTTCTCATCCAATCGAGACGTTTCTCAGGATCGTCCTTGGCCTTTTGCCATTCTTCTCTCGCAGTATCGTATCCAGCCTGTATACGTCTGGCTTCCTTCTCGCCAGCCGCACCCATTGTCCGCAGTCTTTCTAGCTGCTGTGCCTGTTGCTGGCCGCCCAGTGTTGCCTGTTGACCACCTATACCAGCCAACTGTCCATATAGCCCTGCTTCACCGCCAAGGGCTCCCTGTTGGCCTCTCCATAGGTCAGACATAGTGCCAAAGCCCTGTTGCTGCATACCAGCCGCTGCCGCTTGCTGGGCTGCTTGCTGTGATGCTGCCTGTTGCTCTGCCGTCAACTGTTGTCCAGTGCCAGCAAATTGTGCTGCCCTGTCCGATTCAAACGCTGCTCTGGCTTCACGCTGTGCATCTGCGTAAGCCTTTCCGGTAACGTCGGCTATCTGCTGGGTTGTTTGCTGGCCTATCATCCCCTCTTCTATAGCTCGACGATATCCTCCCGTCCCGCCCATTGCGGTCTGGGAAGCTACCTCCGCCCTTTGACGCGCCGCCTCGTCTCGTATTGCCTGTATCTGAGGATCGAGTACGCCTTCAGTGTATTGTGAAACGTATGGGTCCAAGGCACCTGCTTCTCTCTGCATTTCTGGAGTAGCGGCCTGTTCGCCTATACTTCTGGCTCTTGCTGCAGCTTCTGCGCCAGCTTCAGTCATGCCAGCAGCAGCAGCCTGCGCCTGTTCCTGTGCCAATGGTGCGTAAGCACCAAACTTTCTTGCCATCGCGGCCTGTTCTGGTGCAAGACTGCCAACTCCTCGTGCTGCATCACGCATTGTCTGTTCAGCTTGAAGTGTTGCTTGTGGACCTGCACCCTTTCCAAATGCACCATAACCAGCCTGAGCAGCCGCCTCTAATTCGGTGGGTGCTGCAATAAATGGACCCTGATACGCTTCATACGGCCTTGTGCCAGCTTCCATAATGCCTGATTTAATAGCCGCCCAGTCTCCTGCCACCTCCGGTGAAACAAATGATTGGGTAGAAAAGAAGTCGCTTGGGCCGCCATATCCAGAATATGCGGCGGGCCTTGCGTAGTTTGGTGATACCGCTTGAGACTGATACCGTGGAGGAGCCGCAGTTTGCGGTTGACCCGGAGAAGGTTGCCCTCCACCACCCGGACTACCCGGTGGTCCAGTATCTGGACCGCCCGGCACGCCGCCTTGCTGCTGTTGATACTGAGCAAGTCCCGCCGGATCATTCAAGAATGGATCGGATCGTGATCCCGTACCAGCAGCAGTAGCGGGAGTCCATGGATCGAATCTACCACCACCCCATTGCGGGGCCGGTGGTCTACCCGACTGAGGGCCACCACCCGGACCACCCGGTTGCGCCATCATCATCCCGCTAGGCTGCTGCATTCCTCCACCCCATCCACCACCACCCGGTGCGGCAGGACCACCCATAAGTGGCTGTTTTCCAAAGCCGCCCGGAGGGGCTCCCATGGGCTGCTGCATTCCGCCACCCCACTGACCTCCGCCACCACCCGGTTGCATTCCCTTACTACCACCCCACTGACCTCCGAACTGATAGCCCGGAATCTTGCCACCCGCAGCACGACCCATTGCTATGGATTCATAAACCGAGGATTGCCTGTCTCTCGGACCGAGTAAACCTCTCACCCCTCTTATAAGTTTGTCTTCAAGAGCCCCAAACACTTCCCCTCCTTTATCCCAGCCACGGCGGGCGGCTGGCCGCAATCTATCCTCCACGGCTACCCCTATCCTATCCAGAGTAGGTTTGCCAACCAGAGCCGTTATTCCTGCACTCGGCCCTTCCCTAGCCATGCGTTCCAACGCTGTTTTTATGCGGCCCCCAATACGTCGATCAATGTCTCTCTGCCTCTGCTGATCCTCTGGCGAGAGTGGGCTAAGCGTATCACGGTTTAATAATAGTCTTGTCAGGTTAAATGGCTGTTGACCTATTCCCATCTCTCTCAAGGGAGAGTCCCCTCCGTAGTAGTCTCTCTCGACTGATTCTGCCCAATCCAGAGAATGTCTTTGGTCTCCATTTCTTCTAAGATCCCTCTTAACCTTGCCCTTGATTAAATTTCTATTTATAGGAGTTTCTTGGGAAACAACGGACTTCAGTATTTCTGTACCTACCCCTACTTTTCCCCCACCCCGATAACGATGTTTCTTACGCATATTCTTCACCATATGGTTCCGGCAAAACTTCCTGTAAGTCGAGAGGAGGAGGCTGTTGTGGTGAGCCCGTCCGTCCCATCCTTACCTCGTCCTGCATTTGTTCTAGTATTGCGGCACCCTCATCCGTATTTCCATTACCTAGCCCACTGACCACGTCGGCAGCCACGATAAATTCGCCCTTGCTGAGAGCTACTGGCTGCGCTTCAGGGGTACCAGTATCGGCTGTAACAAGAACGTCATCTGCCATGCCGTCGCCCTCACCTGTCAGTAGTCCGCCTTCTTGCATGGGCATTTCCGGCCTTCCTAACTGCTGGGGTACCTGCATAGGCGGCATTGCCTGCTGAGTAGGTGGTGCCAATCCCTCTGCTAGTTTCAATAACTCTTCTTCGCCAAAGGCTTCTATATATCCCTGAATAATTTCAGCACTGCCCGGATCGTTTGGAGACATCAACGCCTTTCTGACTGCTGCCTCGACCTGACCCATTAATCCAGCGTCTATAGCACCACCTTCTGCCCTCCTGATGGGTGGCGCATAACTTTCAACGCGAGGTCTCTGGTTCATTCGCTGTAACATATCCGCAGTAGCACCAGATCCCGGAACGCCAGACCTCCTGAAGTCAGCCGCTGTTACGGGCATATTGGCGGGATCAAATCCCGGCCCGAATATTGTCGGCCCCTGAGTCTGTGCTGGCTGCCTTCTCTCGTCGAACAACCCAAGACTCGGTGGTGGAGGCGGCGGCGGTGCAGGGGCAGCAGGCGGCTGAGTTGTTGCCGGTTGGGTCGGAGTCGTTGGCCTACGTCCGCCTCTTCCTCCTCCTCTACGCCCCCCTCCTCTACGGCCTCCTCCTCTTTGTGTGCCCCTCGGTATTCGTGTACTAGCTAAGTCGGGATCTCCTGTTTCTCCGGGTCCGCCCCTGTCAAAGTCCTCATCAGTCATGTCCAGCCCCAGTCCCATGCTCATTGGGTCAATTCCCATCATGGGCGGTGGTGGAGGTGGTAGAGGTGCTGCTGCTGCCGTTTCTGGAACAACATCGGAAATATCATCTATATCCATACCCGGAGGTGGTGGTCCCATTGGTGGCGGACCAGCCATGGGCGTCACTTGAGGGCCACCACCCGGAGGTGTTTCGCCTGCCATCGCCGCCCTACGACGTTCACGTTCAAGGGGGCTTGGAATCGAGGAGGGTATGCTCGCCAGCATATCTCGCGTTAAGCCCGGAAATCCGCTAACGGTAGGTGCCGATGGAGGTCCCATCGGAGGCTCCACACCCGGAGGTGGCATTGGCGGTGCCATCGGTGGAGCAGGTGGACCAGCCATTGGTGGCGCTGCCATGGGCGGTGGAGGTATAGCCGGAGGCGGCACTGGAGGGGCACCACCCGCTGGCGGAAGGTCCATAGGTGGCATTTGCGGAGGTACTGCGGCCATTGTGTCTGGTATAACATCAGCCATTTCCTCTAATCCCGGTCCCGGTGGTGCCGCTTCTACTGGAGGCAATACAGGGGCCGGAGGTGGAGGCTCAATGGGAGGTGCCGCAGGCGGTGGAGCAACTGGTGGAGCAACTGGCATTGGAGCCGGAGGAGCCGCAACTGGCGGAGCCGGAGGCATTGGAGCCGGAGGAGCTACTACTGGAGCAGCAGGCGGGGGCGGAGCCACTGGTGCTTGTGGCACTGGTGGCGGCGCAGCCGCTACTGTTTCCGGCGCAGCTTCCGCGACTTCTTGCATTAATTTTTGTTGCTCAACAACTTGATCAGCCTCATCGGCTTGTTGTTCTGCCTGAAGAGCTTCTATCTCGGCTATCTCTTTTTCTTCTGATCCCTTCTCTTTAGTAACAGCTTTCCTTGCATCCTCAACCCTAGTTTTTGCCTGTTTTGCCAACTTTTTGGCCTGCTCATCTATTGCCGAAAAATCGCCGACAGGAGGAATTGCTTCTGGTATTATCGGTGGCAATTCCATCGGTGGCGCAGCGACAGGAGCCGGTTGCGGGAACATAGCTGGAGGAGCATATGGCATAGTAGCTGCCATTCCCGGAGGCTGAACAGGTGGTGGTGGAAGCATAGGTGGTCCCATGCTAGGTGGCGGTCCCATAGGCGGAGCTACAGGTGGAGCCATAGGCAGCCGTGGTGGAGCAGCAGGAACTGGCATTGCCTGTGCTGGTCCCATCCTAAACGGTGGGAATCTGCCACCAACCTGATAACCCGGAACCATTCCACCGAAACGTCGTCTGGCGTACAGGCTGTCATATTCTGGAACCATTCCACCGCCAAAGCGGCCAACCGCAGGTTGAGGCTGTGTTGCTTGTGACCCTAACCCAAACCTTTGCCAAGTATTTGTAGTTACCGGGCCATGTATGGTTCCTACCTGCCCCGCTTGTGGCATGGCACTGGGGCCACCCATCACACGAGTTCCCCCTCCTCCGCCTGCTCCAACATCAAGACCTTCACTCTCCCTCTGTTCTTCTAGGCTAGCTTTCTCAGCACTTAATATTGCTGCCAACTGTCCCTTGCTTACTGAACCGCCTCCAGCCTTGAGGGCATTTTCAAGCTTGTCGCCAAAACTTAGACCTTTTATTCCACCTTCCTTCCAAGCGTCCTTTGCTGCATTTAAAGCCTTATCGAACGTATAGCCCGTCGCACCCGCTGATAGGGCATCAGTCCAACTACCACCTGCGACCTTAGTTCCGAGTGCGCTTATACCAGCAGACGCTAGCGGTCCTATACCGGGAATAAATGATACAGCGGCGGGAATAAGTTTCTTGAAGCCTTTTTTGATACCTCTCCATAAGCCACCAAAGATGAATGCGGGAACATAACCGCCATTGGCGTACACCATTGGGATCTCACCACCATCAGCGAGCCCGTAAGGAGGCATGTGTCCACCCCCAGCCAAGCCTATTATACCGCCAGCATTTCTCTGCATCGGCAATGAATGCCTACCACCAAGTCCGCCACCAAATACACCCAATTGAGGGCCGCCGCCTCTACCACC
>Ga0208029_1000209_pt1 | contig 41336 bp, 43 predicted proteins | sample MalvireepMed_s12_FD_184242 | JGI IMG/M metagenome (GOLD analysis project Ga0208029, IMG submission 184242) | Marine viral communities from the Global Malaspina Expedition - Malaspina viral metaG DeepMed_s12 (SPAdes) (version 2) | ecosystem: Environmental > Aquatic > Marine > Oceanic | place... | reverse complement strand
TATATAAACATATTTGAATTCAACAGAAATATCAATAACCTAAAAATCAATATTGCCTAAATGCACAACGGGTCTTAACTTTCTTGTTGCATACATTCAAAAAATACAAACGCATGTTTAGAAATCTTATTTTATTAATTATAATTCTTATTTCCTCAGAAGAGCAATTAATAGGGCAGGAAAATAGTATTTACATCAAGGCTGGCTTATTATATGATAGTAAAGAAAATAAGTTGGTAAAGAACAAGCTTATACATATTCGAGGAACAAAAATTATATCAGTCAGTGAATTTGAATCTTTACCTAAAAATAGCCAAGCCATTGATTTAACTGGGTATACTGTTCTTCCGGGGTTAATTGATGCACATACACATGTCCTTTTTTCTCAAGATGCCAACGAAGATTTTTCAGAACATAGCATACAATCTCTAACTATGGAAAGTGATGCGTTAAGAGTACTTCGGGGTTCTAAAAGAGCTAGAAGCTATTTAGACCAAGGAATAACGAGTATTAAAGATTTAGGAAATTCAGGATTATATCTTGACGTAGCCCTTCGTGATGCCATTAACGAAGGAACAGTTGAAGGCCCACGTATTTTTGCTACTGGACCTATTTTGGCCGCAAATGGTGGACAAATTTATAATGTACTACCTGAACACCAAAATATAATCGATTTAGAATATCGAATAATATCTAGTCCTGTAGATGCAAGAAATGCTGTCCGTGAACATGTGAATCAAAATGTTGATTTAATTAAAATATGTGCCGATAATCTTCCAAATAAAACATTTTTAACAACAGATGAAATAAAAGCTATTGTTCAAACAGCACACTCATATAATTTAAAGGTAACAGCTCATTGTGTTACAAACCAATCTGCGTGGAATGCAGTCGAGGCGGGTGTTGATGGTATTGAGCATGGGTTCAATCTAGCTGATAGCACATTAACTAAAATGGCAGAAAAACAAGTTTATATGGTGCCAACAGAAAACAGTAAAGATTATATGAATACTTATGTTAAACTTGCTGGTTATAATGCGAATGAAACTGAGTGGATTGATACGTATCTAAACAAAATGAAGGATAGGCTAAAAAAGGCTATTGATAAGGGAGTCCCAATAGTAGCAGGGTCTGATAATTATACAGATATAAAAGTATCTAGAGGAGAATCGTCTACTGATATGTTTCGGTATTATTTCGAAGCTGGAATGAAACCATTAGATATATTACAATCTAGTACATACATTTCTGCTTTTCATTTAAATAAAGAGAATGACATTGGCTATATAAATCCTCAAGCTAATGCGGATATTATAGCTGTAAAAGGAGACATTATTAATGATTTTATTTCTACAATAGAAAATGTTGAATTTATAATGAAAGATGGGAAGATTTATGAAAATACAACTGATTAAGATGTAATTTGAAGTGAAAAAACTATGCAAACATCAACTATATCAAATACAAACTACCGTGCTAAAAAATAGTAATTACATAAAAATAAACTAATTGCTATACGAAAAGGAAAGTATTTTTAAAATCCCGCACTTGCCATAGTCGTGAGTCTAAATGAATAATTAAACCCTCTATGAAGGATTAAAAATCTATAATATTTTGAAATGACAAAAACCATTCACATAAAAAACATGGTATGTAACCGATGCAAAACCGTTCTTAAACAAGAGCTGGAAGCTATTGGTGTTGAAATTATCAATGTAGAATTGGGGAAAGTAACCTTCAAAATAAACTCAGAAATAAGTCTTTCTACCATTAAAAAAATTGTAGATACCAATGGATTTGAAGTTATTTTAGACGATAATGAACTCATTCTTGAAGAGATAAAAATAGCATTGATCTTACTCTTAGATAAATCTAATGATGAAAGTTTATCTTCTTATTTAACCCAAAAAATTGGAAGGGAATATTCTAGTTTGAGTAAATTATTCAGTAAAAAAGAAGGTATTACTATTGAAAAATATTTTATCAATCTAAAAGTTGAAAAAGCCAAGGAATTCATACAAATGGGAAACCTTAACTTCTCGGAAATTGCTTACAGTTTAGGTTATAAAAACAGTAGCCATTTAGCACAGCAATTTAAAACAATAACTGGAATGTCTATGAGCGACTATAAAAATATAAAAAACTGGGAAAGAAAGCCTTTTGACCAAATAATATAAATATCTCCCATAATTATAATAAGTGCTTTTTTAAGTTAAGCTTAATTTTATATCATAAAAATGGTTTAAAATGAAACATACATATAACATACAAGGAATGAGTTGCAATGGTTGTAAAAACCACGTTGAAAAAACATTAGCTTCTGTAAAAGGAGTTGATGGAGCATATGTGGATTTAGAAAATGCAACTGCAGAAATAGAAATGCAATCTCATATTCCTATTGAAGAGTTTCAGGAGGCACTTAAAAAAGATGGTGGAAGTTATAGCATTACTACAGAAGAAAAAAGATCCTGCTGTAGTTCTCATTCTCAAAAAAAGGTAGAAAAAGGACAAGGGACGGGTATTTTTTATTGTCCGATGCATTGCGAAGGGGATAAAACTTACAATAAACCAGGAGACTGCCCTGTTTGCGGGATGGATTTAGTAGAAGAGCAAAGTATAAATACTTCACAAAATACTACTTATACCTGCCCTATGCATCCTGAGGTTGAAAAAGATGAGCCAGGAGACTGCCCTATTTGTGGCATGGATTTAGTTCCTAAAACTCCCGATTTATCTTCAGAAGAGAAAAACTACCTATCTCTAAAACGAAAATTTTGGATAGCACTCGGATTTACACTTCCCATTTTTCTAATTGCAATGTCGGAAATGCTCTCCAACAATCCGCTATATAATATGATGTCTCTTAAATATTGGAATTGGGTCCAATTTGCACTTTCTATTCCTGTAGTATTTTGGGCTACTTGGATGTTCTTTGAACGCGCTTATAAATCTGTAAAAACATGGAACTTAAACATGTTTACACTCATTGGTATTGGAGCGGGAGTAGCTTGGTTGTTTAGTATTATTGGATTGTTATTTCCAGATTTTTTTCCTCCACAATTTAAAACTGAAAGTGGAATTGTCCATGTCTATTTTGAATCGGCCACCGTTATTTTAACTTTAGTATTATTCGGACAATTATTGGAGGCTCGCGCGCACAGTAAAACAAATTCTGCAGTGAAAGAATTATTAAAGTTAGCTCCCAATAAAGCAATTCGAGTAAAAGATGGAAAGGAAGAGGAAATTGCTATTGATAAAATTGTTTTAGACGATGTTTTACGGGTAAAACCAGGAGATAAAATTCCAGTTGATGGAATAATTACAGAAGGAGAAACAAGTATTGATGAATCCATGATTACAGGAGAACCTATTCCTGTTTCAAAAACAGAAGGCGATTTGGTTAACAGCGGAACCATTAATGGAAATCAATCCTTTTTGATGAAAGCCGAGAAAGTTGGCAATGAAACCTTGCTTTCTCAAATCATAACCATGGTTAATAATGCGAGTCGTAGTAAAGCTCCTATTCAGAAATTAGCCGACAAAATATCCTCTTATTTTGTTCCCATTGTAGTTGGAATTGCTGTCATTACTTTCATTGTTTGGGCCATTTTGGGACCTGCACCAGCGTATGTTTATGCTTTAATAAATGCTATTGCAGTATTAATTATTGCTTGTCCGTGTGCATTAGGTTTAGCAACTCCAATGTCTGTTATGGTAGGAGTAGGTAAAGGTGCGCAATCTGGGGTATTGATTAAAAGTGCTGAAGCCTTAGAGACTATGGCAAAAGTTGACACCTTAATTATTGATAAAACTGGAACTATTACCGAAGGAAAACCTACAGTAGAAAAAATAGTTGTTTTAGATGATGGAACTACAGAGGATGAGGCTTTAAAATATATCATCTCGGTAAACAATAATAGTGAACATACATTAGCAGAAGCAACCCTAAAATACGGAAAAGAAAAAGGTATAAAACCTGAAAATGCTCATAATTTTAATGCTGTTACTGGAAAAGGTGTTGAAGCAACTATAGATGGTAAAAAAATAAGTTTAGGAAACAATAAACTTATGGAAAGTATTGACACCTCCCTAACGGAAGAAGTTAAAAATGAAGCAACTACCTACCAAAAGCAAGGAAAAACAGTTTCTTATTTAGCCATTGATAAAAAAGTAATTGGTTTTGTGGTAATTGCCGATAAGATTAAAGAAACTAGTAAAAAAGCAATTCAAGAGCTTCAAAAAAGTGGAATTGCAGTAATTATGCTTACTGGCGATAATAATAATACCGCAAAAGCTGTAGCAGAAGAACTCAATTTAACCGATTATAAAGCACAAATGCTTCCAGAAAACAAACAGGAAGAGGTAAAACATTTACAAAGCAAAGGAAAAATTGTTGCGATGGCTGGAGATGGTATAAACGATGCCCCTGCCTTAGCACAAAGTAATGTAGGAATTGCTATGGGAACAGGTACCGATGTTGCCATAGAGAGTGCCTCCATAACACTTGTAAAAGGCGATTTACATGGAATTGTAAAGGCAAGAATATTGAGCCACAAAGTCATGAAAAACATACGTCAGAATTTATTTTTTGCTCTTATTTACAACACCATTGGAATTCCAATTGCTGCTGGGGTTTTATTTCCAGTATTCGGTTTATTGTTATCTCCAATGATTGCCGCTTTAGCAATGAGTTTTAGTTCTGTGTCGGTTATAGCAAATGCTTTAAGGCTAAGAAGTGCTGATGTTAGTTGAGAGCCTGAAGATTGGAAGATTGGAAGATTGGAAGATTGGAAGATTGTAAAGATTGAATGATTGAAAGATTGAAAGATTGAAAGATTGAATGATTGAATGATTGAATGATTGAATGATTGTAAAGTTTGTAAAGTTTGTAAAGTTTGTAAAGTGAAAAAGTAAAAAGTTAATGAGTTAAAGGAAAGAAGTTAGAAGATTAAAAGATTGAATGATTGAAAGATTTGAAGATTTGAAGATTTGAAATATGTACTTTAATTTACTCATTTTCAAATTAGCAAATTTATAACTTTGACCCTTTGACCCTTTGACCCTTTGACCCTTTGACCCTTAAAGTAAAAAATGAATCTATACTAATATGAAAAAAAATAATATATACGTCATAATTGCAGCGCTGGTTGGCTTAGGATTAGGATATCTTTTCTTCGGAAGCTCAACAACATCAACTTCTGAGGATGATAATAAACATACCCACGCAACTGCAGATGAGTTATGGACATGCTCCATGCATCCGCAGATACTTAAAAACGAACCGGGCGACTGTCCCATTTGCGGGATGGAACTAATTCCAGCATCAGGAGAGAATGATTCTACAGACACTAATCAGTTTAAAATGACTGAAAATGCCATGGCATTGGCAAACATTCAAACAAGTATTGTAGGGAATTCAACTGTAGGGAATTCAGTAGTAAAACTTTCAGGAAAAATCAAACCTAACGAAGATAAAACTTATACGCAATCGGCGCACTTTAACGGAAGGATTGAAAAACTTTATATAAAGTCGTTAGGAGAAACTGTACAAAAAGGGCAGCCTATTGCTGTGGTATATTCTCCAGAATTGGTAAGTGCTCAACAAGAACTAATTACTGCTTCTAAAATGCAAAACTCGCAACCAAAGTTATATGAAGCTGTAAAGAATAAGTTTATGAATTGGATGATTCCAGAAAAAGAAATCAACGATATTATAAATTCTGGAAAAGCTAAATCAAGATTTACAATCTATGCGCATATATCTGGGGTTGTAACAAGTTTAGATGTTTCTGAAGGCGGACATATGATGGATGGAAAACCTATATTCCAAACTGCCGATCTACAAACTGTTTGGGCTGTATTTGATGCTTATGAAAAACAAATTCCGATACTAAAAGTAGGGCAAGAAATTAATATTACCTCCAATTCTTATCCAAATAAAATCCTTACAGAAAACATAACATATATAGATCCTATATTAAATACAGAAACTCGTACTGTTGAAATTCGAACTGTATTAAATAATAAAGATAATCTACTTAAACCAGGAATGTTTGTAGAAGGCGAGATAGCAAATACAGACAAAACTATCGGCTCCCAATTAAATATCTATCCCTACTACTTCGGTAATGTGGACAGGAAAACGATCTGTAGTATATGTAAAACAAGCTGGAGAAACTCCAATTTTTGAAATGCGAGAAATTGAAATTGGAGCAAATAATGGAACCTCTTATACCGTTATAAGCGGTCTAAAAAATGGAGAAGAAATTGTTACTAATGGAACTTTTACAGTTGATGCAGCGGCACAATTACAAGGGAAACCTTCCATGATGAAACCATAAGTTTTAATAACTTTATTGAGCATAAAAAAAGTCCAGCTACAAATTGTAACTGGACTTTTTTAAAATTTTTATTTGCAGATTATTTACTTGCAAAAAGTTCTACATCTCCTTTTGTAACTTCTTTTCCTCCTAAAATAATTAAGCGTTCTACCACATTTCTTAACTCTCTAATATTTCCAGTCCAATCATACTCCTGGAGTAGTTTAATGGCGTCTTTAGAAAATGCTTTTTGAGCATTTCCTTGCTCTGTTGCTATTTTATTAGCAAAATGTTCTATTAGTAGTGGGATATCCTCACGACGGTCGTTGAGTGGCGGAACATCTATTAAAATAACTGCCAAACGATGGTAAAGATCTTCTCTAAACTTTCCGTCTTCAATCTCCTTTTTCAAATCTTTATTAGTAGCTGCTACTACCCTTACATCTACTTTTATATCTTTATCGCTTCCTACTCTAGATATCTTATTTTCTTGCAAAGCACGTAATACTTTAGCTTGAGCTGAGAGACTCATATCTCCTATTTCATCTAAAAAAATAGTTCCTCCATTTGCTGCTTCAAACTTTCCTGCTCTATCTTTAACTGCAGAAGTAAACGCTCCCTTTATATGTCCAAATAATTCACTTTCTATAAGTTCAGAAGGGATTGCAGCACAATTTACCTCTACCATAGGTCCTTTAGAACGCTCGCTTTTTTGATGAAGCCAGTGCGCAACCAATTCTTTTCCTGTTCCATTGGGACCTGTAATCATTACACGGGCATCTGTAGGAGCCACTTTCTCTATCATTTCTTTAATCATTGAGATGTTCTTACTCTCGCCAATCATTTCATAATTTTTTCCTACTTTCTTTTTAAGCAATTTATTTTCTACTACCAATTGCTGCTTATCAAAGGCATTTCTAACGGTATTTAGTAAGCGATTTAAATCTGGTGGTTTTGAGATATAATCATAAGCCCCCATTCTCATTGTATTTACAGCGGTATCTATATCTCCATGTCCAGAAATCATAACAAAAGGTAATTCTGGTTTTATTTTTTTTCCCGCCTGCAATACTTCAACACCATCCATTTTTGGCATTTTTATATCGCAAAGCACTAAATCGTACTCATTTTTTTTAATCAACTCAATACCTTCTAACCCATCGCTAGCTTCTTCAAGTTCATATGCTTTATTTTCTTCAGAAAGTATTTTTATAAGCACTCGGCGGATAGCCGCTTCGTCTTCAATAACAAGAATTTTTGCCATTTTATGTTTTTTTTATCCTTCAGCAAAGAAGAACATTTATATTTTTACTCAAAAGGTATTTATACACTAAATAAAGATTCATTTAAATACAACACCTTACAGAATAAAAATAAAACAATAAATGCGCATTAAAAAAATGTAAGCATTATAATATTGTTTATTTATTAATAATTATTGAACTCCACTTATATTAAGATTCAAATGATGTTTTCAAAAATAGACCCCTTGCTATTAATAAAAATAAATAAAAAGAGGGTTTTAGTAATGTTTTTTCTTTAAACTACTTATTTTATGGTAGTTAAAATTTAATCTTTACTCTTTTTTTAGCGAAGCGGTCTTATATTTTTACTCGGACATTATTTATTAATAATATGGATATCTCTTTGTGGGAATGGAATACTAATACTATTTTCTCTAAATAAACTATCAATTCTAAAACGTACTTCACTTTTAATACGTGGTTCAGAAAAACTATCGTTTAAAAAGAGGTTAAGGTCAAAAACTAAAGAAGAATCTCCAAAGTCTTTAAAAATAACATTTGGTTTTGGATTTTTTAAAACTCCTTTTTGTTCATCAGCGCTTTTTAAAAGCAACTTTTCTACAAGTTTTGTATCGCTTCCATAAGCTACCCCAACCGTAACAGTCTCTCTTGTTATTTTATGATTTTGAGTATAGTTATAAACCACTTGAACTAAAAAAATATGGTTTGGAATAATAACAATTTTATCATCGCGAGTTATAGCTCTAGTGGTTCGGAGTCTGATATCTATTACCTTTCCTACTTTTCCATTAATTTCTATAACATCGCCTATATGAAGTGATTGGTCTAAAATAATAAGAATCCCAGAAATTATATCCTGAAATAAATACTGAAGGGCAAACCCTAAACCTACAAATAAAGCTGCAGAGGCCGTTAATAAAACAGTTAAATCAATACCAGAAGTACTCATTACTGCTATAATAACTAAAATGTAAACTATATAATTAGCAAACTTAAAAACACTTACAAACTTTCGTTTATCTTCCAAAGGAAGTTTTGCGGTAACAAACCTTCTAATAAGTTTTAGAATATAATATGCTAAAACACAGCTAAAAATAATAACTAATAATGTCCCTATGGTTATAAAAGCTTTCTCTCCTTTGTATAAGGGATAAGTAAAAAAAGACTTTAAACCATTTATTAAATTTTCAATAAATTCTCTCATTTGCAATTTGTTTTAAATAATAAATTGCAATATAGAATATTATCTATTTATATTTTAACCATTTGTAAATTTCTTTATAGCTAGGCTTCTTTCCGTACATTAAAATCCCTACTCTATATATTTTTGCTGCTATCCACACTATGAATAAAAAAGTCATAATCAAAAATATAATCGATGTTATAAGTTGCCACCAAGGAACTCCAGCACCTCCTACTCCACTTGGTAAACGCATCATCATAACAATTGGTGAGGTAAGCGGAAATAAGGAAAATGCCACTGCAATTGGCCCATGTGGATTCTCAAATACAGAGAAAAATCCAACATAAATACCTAACATTAGTGGTGTAATTACAGGAAACATAAACTGCTGTGTATCTGTTTCATTATCTACTGCTGCTCCAATAGCTGCATAAATAGAACTGTAAATTAAATAGCCTAAAGAGAAATATAGCAAAAAACATATAATTAATGTTCCCCATGGAATTTTAACCAATTCATTTACATATAATTGAATTGTATCTTGAGAAGCAGTTGTATTAAAAGTCTCCATAGCTTCGGGAGAAATATTTGCTTGATTATGAAAGGCATCTACTTCAATCCCCATAACCGACAAAACTCCGTATGTTAATAGTCCCGCAGAAATTATCCATATAACAAATTGAGTAATTCCAGCTAAAGAAGTTCCTAATATTTTACCCAACATTAATTGAAACGGACGTACAGAGGAGATAATAACTTCTATAATTCTAGTGGTTTTTTCTTCAATAACGCTTCGCATTACAAAAGCTCCGTAAATAATAATAAACATCATTATTAAATACCCAAATCCTCCACCAATAAAGGCTTTTAATTCACTAATACCCTTTACATTTTTCTCTCCACTAAAGTTTACAATTCTCATTTCGTAATTACTCTCCAATTCATTCATCACTTCAGGAGAAATATGCAATGCTTGTAATTTAAACTCTCTAACTTTATGTTCTATTTTTCCTTCTATACTCCCTAGAATATCCATACTTGGCGATTCTTTTGTATAAAACTGAATTTTATCAGCAACTATATCAATTTTATCTCCCTCTGGAATATGTATCAATCCATAATATCCTGCAGCATGAACAGAATCAATAGCTTTTTCTAAAGAGATATTGGAGAAATCTATATAAGAAGCTTCGGTTCCTTCTGTAAATTGGTGACTAAAAAACGGACTTTCATCGAGAACCGCTACAATTCTTTTCTCTTCACTATTAACTTTAGCTAAATAAACAACCAAAGCAATCATGGCTACAATTATAATAGGACTCAAAACTGTAAGAACAATAAAAGATTTGTTCCTAACTTTGGCCATATATTCACGCTTTATTATAAGTAATAATTTGTCCATTTAATTACGTTTTACCGTTTCAATAAAAATTTCATTAGCTGTAGGAATTACCTCCACAAAATGGGTTACCAATCCTTGAGTAGTAAGATACATTAAGAGGTCGTTTGCAGTATGACCTTCTTGAAGTTGAATTCTAAGTTTTAACTCGTCTCCTAAAGAGCGAAATTGAGCTTTTGTTACAGTAAACTTAGTCGCCAATTCCTTTTTTAAAACATCTGGATTAGCTGTTTCTATTCCCACTTCGTACGTACCATTTCTAAAATCTCTTTTTATGTCGATAAGTTTCCCGTCTAATATTTTATTGGACTTATTAATCAACGCAATATGATCGCACAGCTCCTCTACAGACTCCATTCGGTGTGTAGAAAAAATAACTGTAGAACCATTTTCTTTTAGGCGAAGGATTTCATCTTTAATCAAATTAGCATTTATAGGATCAAATCCACTAAAAGGCTCATCAAAAATTAAGAGTTTAGGCTCATGAAGAACGGTAACTACAAATTGGATTTTTTGTGCCATTCCTTTAGAAAGCTCCTGCACTTTTTTATTCCACCAGTCGCCAATTTCTAGACGTTCGAACCAATATTTTAGTTTCTTTTGAGCTTCACTTTTACTCATGCCTTTCAATTGAGCTAAATATAAAGCTTGCTCTCCCACTTTCATACTTTTGTAAAGTCCGCGTTCTTCTGGTAAGTAACCAATCATTTGAACGTGTTCCGATTTTAAATCTTCACCATTAAAGATTACTTTTCCAGTATCTGGATATGTAATTTGATTAATAATACGTATAAAAGTAGTTTTACCAGCTCCGTTTGGCCCTAGGAGTCCGAAAATAGTTCCTTCTGGAATTTCCAAAGAAACATTATTTAGTGCCGTATAATCTCCAAAACTTTTGGAAACATTCTGAGCGACTAACAAATTCGCCATATTCAAATTGATTTTTTCAAATATATTGGTTAATAAAGTACTATAAAAGATAATACCTCTATTTATAAAAAATAAAAACCCACCCTTAAAAAAAATCAAGGATGGGAAAAAATTGCTATGAAAAAGAAAAAATTAACACTAGGTTAGAACCAGTGTTATTACAAAGATATATTTTTTTGTATAACACAAAAGTTAAATTATGAAAACATATCTTTTACTTTTTCAAAAAACGATTTATCGTTCTTCTCTGGATTTGGAGAAAAATTATCATCTCCTACCATTCTTTCGAAGAAATCGCGTTGTTCTTTATTCAATGTTTTTGGAGTCCAAACATTAATATGTACTAAAAGGTCTCCTTGTCCGTACCCATTAATACTTGGAATTCCTTTTCCTTTAAGGCGAAGAATTTTTCCAGATTGAATTCCTTCTTCCAATTTAATCCGAACCTTTCCGGTTACGGTATCTATTTCTTTTGAAGTTCCTAAAACAGCTTCTGCAATACTTACATATAAATCAAAGTGAAGATTATCTCCTTCTCTTTTTAATGTATTGTGTTCTTGCTCCTCAATAGCCACCAATAAATCTCCTGAAATTCCATTACTTCCTGGAGCTTCATTTCCTTTACCAGTAACTTTAAGCTGCATTCCTTCCACTACTCCAGCAGGAATTTTAATAGAAACCGTTTCTTCTTTAACTACAAGTCCTTGTCCGTCTGCTTCTGAAGAACGTTTGTCTATAACCTCCCCAGCTCCACCACAAGAATTACAAGTTGTAGCAGTTTGCATTCTACCTAAGATAGTATTGGTAACTCGCATCATTTGTCCAGTACCATTACAGGTAGGACATGTTTTATAGGTTACATCGTCAGCTTGTATTTTTCTTCTTACTTTTACTTTCTTCTCCACTCCATTGGCAATTTCTTCCAATGTAAGCTTTACACGAATACGGAGATTAGAGCCTTTAACTCTAGCTCGTCCGCCGCCGCCAAATCCACCAAAACCGCTGAATCCGCCGCCACCGCCAAAGGCTCCTCCGAATATATCTCCGAACTGACTAAAGATATCGTCCATATTCATATGTCCGCTACCGCCACCAAAGCCTCCAGCTCCATCAAAAGCAGCATGCCCATATTGGTCGTAACGCTGTTTCTTATTTGGATCGCTTAAAACTTCATACGCTTCTGCAGCTTTTTTAAACATCTCCTCAGCTTTCGTATCCCCAGGATTTTTGTCAGGGTGATGTTGTATAGCTTTCTTACGATATGCTTTTTTTATTTCTGCAGCCGATGCACTTTTATCTATTCCTAATATTTCGTAATAATCTTCCTTCATGTAACTATCTTAGAAAGGCTTTTCCTTTCGATTTATATAAATATTTTATAAAAGTTCTATTCAATTGAAAGTCAAAAAATTTTATGACAAAACGTCTTTTCTATTGCCCTACAATAACTTTTGGATGACGAATTACTTTATCTCCAAGTTTGTATCCTTTTTCTATTACATCAACCAATTTTCCTTTTAAGTCGTCTGTAGGTGCAGGAATTTGTGTAATAGCTTCATGCAAATCTGCATTAAAAACATCTCCAGTTTTTGTTTCTACTTGCTCTAAACCTTTAGCATTTAAAGTATTTCTAAGCTTATTACTAATAAGTTCTACTCCTTTTAGAAGTTCTTTATCCTCGGTTTTAGAAATTTCATTTAAAGCACGATCAAAATCATCTAAAACAGGAAGCATAGAAACCATAATATCTTGCCCTGCCGTTTTAAAAAGCTCCACACGCTCTTTGGAAGTTCTTCTTTTATAATTTTCAAATTCAGCAAAAAGTCTTAAAAACTTATCTTTTTCAGAAGCTAATTCTTCTCTTAACTTCTCCTCTTCACTTATTTCTTCAACCGCTTCCGTGGTTTGCTCTACTTCTTGCTCAACCGCTGTATTCTCTTCAGCAGCAAACTCTTTATTTATTTCTTCCTCTTTCTTTGACATAAATTTCATTTTTTATGACAATAAACCTGTCATTTATATTTTGCACGTTCAATTAAGAATCGTAATGCGTTGTTTCTTTTAAGTTCCTATAGGGAGGCAAAAGTATTGCCATTTATTTTAAAATGTCAAAATGTCACCAAAAAAAATTATTATAATTTTAATAGAGATGTAAATCGCTATTACTATTTTTGAGCACTAATCACTAAAAATTAATCAAAATGAAAAAGAATATTTTATCGCTTTCATTGATTGCATGTTTAACAGTTTTTACTGCATGTAAAAATGAAAAAAAGAACGAAACTACTACAGGAGAAGCAGAAGCTGCTAAAGAAGTAACTGCTGCTGCCGTTAAGTATAAAGCGGTTCCTGCAGAAAGTACAATTAACTGGAAAGGTGCTAAACCAACAGGAGAGCACACTGGTACAATTGCAATTGAATCTGGAGTTGTTTCTTTAAAAGATGGAAAAGTAGACAGTGGAAACTTTTTAATCGACATGAACTCTATTACCGTAACAGACCTTGAAGGCGACCAAAAAGCAAATTTAGAAGCGCATTTAAAAGGAACTGTTGAAGGAAAAGAAGATCATTTCTTTAACACAAAAGAACATCCAACTGCTTATTTTGAAGTAACTGGAACTGAAACTAAAGAAGGTAAAACTTACCTACAAGGAAATTTAGCAATTAAAGGAACTAAAAAGAACATCTCTTTCCCTATAAGTGTTACTGAAAATGGAGATTCTGTAACAGTAACTAGTGAAACGTTTACTATTGACAGAACAGAATGGAATGTAAATTACGGTTCTAAATCTGTTTTTGATAATTTAGGAGACAAATTTGTAAATGATGAGATTGAATTAACTGTAACAGTAAAAGCAAATAAAGCTTAATTCACTACAAATTTTAATAGAAATTATTTAGGCCAATTCTTCATGGAATTGGCTTTTTTCGTTTAAAACATCTTTTAATGCTAAAGAGATGTTAGAATACGAAAAATTGTATCCAGAAGCCTCTATTTTTTTAGAACTCACACGCTGACTAGCATATAAAAGGTACGCCATATCACCTAAAATAAATTTCATAACCCCCATAGGGATATTTGGTAAAATAATAGGTTTTCTATAAACGTCTGCTATTTCATGTGTTAATTTATTATTCGTTACAGGGTTTGGTGCTACCCCATTAAAAACTCCTTCTAACTGATTTTCTATTACATGCAAGTATATTTTTGCTATGTCGGTAATATGTACCCAACTTTGCCACTGCTCCCCATTGCCAAAAACTGTACCGCCATAATAACGAATTGGTTTTGCCATTTTAGGCAACGCTCCTCCGTGAGAAGATAATACCAAACCAGTCCTTATTTTTGCTACAGAAAACTCATGCTTTTTTAATTTATCAGCTTCACTTTCCCATTTTTCTACAACATGACCAAGAAAAGAGTTATCTACCCCTGTATTGTCCTCCAAATAATAATTTGTGTAGGAATTAGGATAAATTCCAATTGCGGAAGCAGATACAAAAGATTGTATAGAATGGTTTACTTTTGAAATGGAATCATCTAGTAATTGAAGAGACTTTACGCGACTGTTAAGAATTTTCTTCTTATTTATTTTATTCCAGCGTTTGGAAATACTTACACCAGATAAATTTATAACAGCATCAACATCTTTAAAACATGCTAAGTCTATTTTTCCTTTAGCTGGATTCCAATAAAAACCTTTGTAGTTATTTTGATCTTCAATTTTTTCTTTACTTGTAGATAAATAATGTACAGTATAATTCCTGTTGTGACATATTCTCACAATCTCCTCCCCAATCAAACCAGTAGCTCCTGCAATTAAAATCTTCATAATTAAATTTTATTGTCTAAAAATAGGGATTTAATTTCTCTTAATGAGAAGCATTAATTTAGCTTTAACAATCTAATTACAAGTATTTAACGTTATTGAAGAAAATTCCTATCCTTTTTTAACAGCTCTTAACATTTCTCGCTTTCCTGGAGGTCCTGGCAATCTTTCTACTTCAAACCCCACTTCTTGCATGGCTCTTCTTACACTGCCTTTAGCTGCATAAGTTACCAACACCCCATTAGCCTTTAAAGCATTGTACATTTTCTGAAAGATAGAAACTTCCCAGAGTTCTGGTTGGACTCTAGCCCCAAAAGCATCAAAATAAATCAGATTAAAAGTGTTTATATTTTCAATCTCATCAAAAAACTGTTTTCTTTTTTTAAGCTGAAAATTTTCAGAAATAAATTGATAAGTCTCCCACTCAGATTCATGCATCTTCAAGAAAATACTTTGCTTATCTAAAACTTTTAACTCTTCTACATAATTTAGCAACTTTACCTCTTCCATAGAAACAGGATAGGCTTCTACACCATCATACTTAACTTTCACCTCCAAATTCTCTGCTTCAATAAAGGTTATAAAAGCATTCAAACCAGTTCCAAATCCAATTTCCAAAATAGAAAGCTCCTCTATTTTATTATTTTTCAGAAAAGGAAAAAAACCACTCTTAAGAAACACATGGTAGGCCTCTTGAATAGCTCCATGTTTAGAATGGTAATGCTCATCTAAATCTTTAATATAAATTGTAGAAGAACCATCTGAAGTTTGTATTATTTCTCTCTTCAAAACTATTTTTTTAGCAATACCCCATTAGCTTCAAAAGAATACGTTTTAGAAGGAGTGGTTATTTTTTCTATTTCACTTTCGGTAGCTCCTCCATCTTCTGCATAGTGTTTTTGATCTTCTACAGACATCATATCTACATATGCCTTACCGCTCAAAACCACTTCTTTTCCAGTAATATCTTTAGGAACAAAAAAACTATAATCCTTAAATTTTACCATTGCTTCTTCTCCATTTTCTAAATCTAGTTTCATCCAACATCCTTTGGCTTTACATACATCAGTAACTTTAGCCTTAAATGTTATTACAGATGTATCTCCTACTTTTAAGTTCTGATATTCGGCTTGAGTTTTCTCAGCAGAAATTATTTTTTCTACGGAAATTGTATCTCCATATATATTATAATTAGCTGCTATTTCTTTTTTCTGATGCTCACTTTTTGCATTACAAGAACACAGTATGAGTCCAATTCCTATGGCTAAAAATTTAATTTTCATATCTTATAGTATTTAATACACTCTCTTGGAGTAAGATTAAATTGTCTCAAAAAAAGAAAAATTATAACATTCCTACTAAGTATAGAAACATTAATTCTAGATTATTGAGCAAAAACTGTCTACAAAATAACTTATTTTTGTATTAAATAATCTGATTTTTGCTAGAATATTTTCTAATTTAGCAAAACGCAATAACCTGTAAGGTTTTTAGAACAATAAAATTAATCTTAAGAAGCAAAAATCTTAAGGGTTTCACCCAAAAAGGGGATTAAAGTTGAGTTATGAGCAAGGAAACTATTACGAATATCAAAATTGAAAAAGCTAGTACTTCAAAAATAAACGAAGTAGATTTTAGCAACTTAGCGTTTGGAAATGTTTTTACAGATCATATGTTTGTCTGTGATTATGAAAATGGAGCATGGCAAGAGCCACAAATTACTCCATATCAAAAAATATCTCTAGATCCTTCTGCACGTGTATTTCATTACGGGCAAGCAGTTTTTGAAGGGATGAAAGCATATAAAGATGAGCAAGATGATATTTGGTTGTTTAGACCAAAAGAAAATTTTGAGCGTATCAATAAATCTGCGGCTAGATTAGCAATGCCAGAGTTTCCTGAAGATTTTTTCTTTGAAGGACTTAATACCTTATTAAAACTTGAAAAAGATTGGATTAAAAAAGGGTTTGGCAATAGCTTATATATCCGCCCTTTTGTAATTGCTACAGAATCTGGAGTTTCAGCATCTCCTGCCAATAAATATAAATTCATGATTATTTGTTCGCCTGCACAATCGTATTATGGTGGAGAAGTTCGTGTTAAAATAGCAGACCATTATAGTAGAGCAGCTAGCGGAGGTTTTGGATTTGCAAAAGCTGCTGGGAATTATGCTGGTCAGTTTTACCCAACAAGTATTGCAAATAAAGAAGGTTTTCAGCAAATTATATGGACCGATGCTAATACACATGAGTATTTAGAGGAAGCTGGAACCATGAACATCTTTTTTAGAATTGGAGACAAATTAATTACTTGCCCAATTAGCGACCGAATTTTGGATGGAGTGACTAGAAAAAGTGTGATAGCAATGGCTAAAGACTTGGATATAGATGTAGATATAAGACCTATAAAAGTTACCGAAGTAATTGAAGCAGCAAACAATGGTTCTTTAAAAGAAATTTTTGGAAGTGGAACTGCTGCTGTTATAAACCCTATTGCTGGTTTTGGATTTAAAGGAGACACTTGGGAACTTCCAAAAATAGAAAATTCCTTTGCTTCTAAAATCAAACAAGCTATCATGGATATTCAATATAATATTTCTGAAGATAAGTTTGGTTGGCGAGTAAAAGTATAAGCATAAAATTATCATACTTAGTTGGAGGCTGTTTAAAAATTAATTTTTAAACAGCCTCCTTTTTTATAGTACATCAGCCCAAAACAAGCTCTCGAAAGAAATAAAAAAGAAATTTATTTTACAAAACCTGCTATAAACTTAGAACAGCCAATAGAATAATCAAATCTCGATTATGAAGTAGCCCTTATTTATTTATTATTTTTTTAATATCTGGTTTAAAATAATTAGGGCCTTTTAATACCTTTCCATCTTCTCTATAAATTGGTTTTCCATCTGCTCCTAATTTACTCATATTACTCAACTGTATTTCATTAAAAACATCTTCAATAATGTGTTGCATCCCATGTTCCAGAATAGTTCCACATAGTATATAAAGCATATCTCCTAGTGCATCTGCAACCTCCACTATATCATTATTTGTTGCGGCTTCTAAGTATTCATCATTTTCCTCAGCCATTAAATTGTGTCTTAAAACAATTTTAGAGGCTTCTAATTTTGCTATTGGAAAGTTAGCCACTCCCAATCCAAATGCGTTATGAAATTCTTCAACGGATTTTAATTTATTTTTCATCTAAAATATTTTGTTTTTTATATTATGAAAGTAATTTATAGATAGCTTTTGATATAGAACCCATCTTAACTTTTTTTATCTGCTACGAAATAGTCTTTTTATCCTCTAATTTTATAATTTTTGTTCAAACACAAAAAGTCATGATGAGTTAATAGCTAATTTGACTAATTTTGCTAAAAATAAAAAATAATATGTTCAGTAACGGTCAATTAGTTTTTGCAGGCTTATTTGCAATTGCTTTTATAATAATAATGATTATTAGCTATAAAAAAGATAATAAAACTCATAAAAAACAATATAAAGGTACAATTTGGGTTCTTATTGGCTTTATCATTTTCTTAACTAGCCTAATAATTATTAAGTTTTTAACAAAAAACTAACCTTAAATAGACAATAACCTCATATTTGACTACATTACGTTAATTTTTCAACACAATATGAGAATTTATCTTATATTTTTCTTAAATTTGCTCTAAAGCAATCAACTTAAGCAATGATGATTTTCTTTACAATCTTATTTAGTCTGTTAATAATTAATGTGGTGTTATTATTATTCAGCGTTAACAAACTTCCAAAAGCAACTACAAAAACAACTGCTATTTACAATCAGCAGTATAAAGATGTAACTGCTAAAAAAGAAGTTGCTAACAAAGAATATGACGTAGTTTTGAAAGAAGCCATATAAACCATTTTCTATTATTTACATTCATTGTGTTTAAATATTCTTAATACGAATGTACATTTTTTGTATCTTAGGTTTATTTTACATAAAGCATTCCTATGAGAATTTTAAAATACCTTATATTCTTATTTTTAATTGTAGCAATTGGTTTATCTATCTATGTAGCCATCCAACCCGATGATTACAAAATAGTTAAAACCCGAATAATTAATGCTCCAAAACCAGTAATTTACGAGTATGTAAATAACTTGAAGGAATGGAATAAATGGTCTGTTTGGTTTGACCATGATCCGCAGATGGTAATTGATTATGGCGCTACAACGGAAGGAAAAAATGCTTCTTTTAAATGGAATAGCAATATTTTAGGTAAAGGCACCATTACTACAACCTATATTTCTAAAGATTCCATCCGTCAACGTTTAGATTTTATCAAACCAAAAGAGACTATTGCGCATCGTTTTTGGTCGTTTGTTGAGACCTCTAGTAAAAATGGAGTATTAGTAACTTCTGGAATTGAAGGAAAACTCAGCTTCACTGATAAGTTTATGATTTTGTTTCAGAATAGTATGGAGCACAAATTTGAAACAGACTTTGCCAACGGTCTTATTAAACTAGACAGTGCTATTACAGCCGATATGAAAAAATACACCATTTCTACTATTGGTAAAACCGAATATGGAGGAGGTTATTATTTATATCAAACCACAAGTGCAAGAATAAATGAAACGAATATAGCCTCTGAAAAGATGTTTCAAGAAATTGAAGCCTTTATGGAACAAAACTATTTACACCCTTCTGGAGATGAGTTTACTCTATATCAACAAACGGACACTTTAAACAATTCTGTTATTTTTTCTGCAGGTGTTCCTATTAAAGAAAAAGTAATTACTCCAGTTGGCAGTACAATTCTTTGCGGTTTTATTCCCTCTGGAAGTTATTTTAAAACTGTAATGAAAGGGGATTATATTAATATGAATGAAGCTTGGAGTAAAACAAGAGAAGCTATTAAAAATAATAATTTCGAAGTAGATCCTCAAAGGGATTCTTTTGAGAGTTACGTTGTTACAGAAGACGAAACAGCAAACCCAGCAGCGTTAATTTCTGAAATATACATCCCAATTAAAGAAAAAGTAGAAATTTATCCTGATACTATTGAGAACTAAAAAATAGTTTGAAATGAAACAGTTGATTTTAGTTTTTATTGGTGGTGGCTTAGGGAGTTCCCTCCGCTATTTAATTAGTAAATTTCTAAATTCGTCTGAAACAGGAATTCCGTATGATACCTTTGCAGCAAACATTATAGGTAGCCTATTTATAGGAGTTATTTTAGGATTTGCAGTAAAACATGAATCGCTTAACAACAATCAACTTTTATTTATTACTACTGGATTTTGCGGAGGTCTTACCACTTTCTCCACATTTGCATATGAAAATCATGTGTTCTTAAAATCTGGAGATTTTCTTAATTTTCTTTTATATACTACAATTACATTTGTTACAGGAATAATAGCTGTGTTTATAGGTATTTTCTTAGTCAAATTCATATAAGTTAACTCCTACAGAGATTTTCTTTATAATTTATAGTTCATACACAAAAGTGTAGCACTTTTCTATTACTTAATTCTTCCTTATAAAACATTTTAGGCAGCTTTTGCTTTTAAAAGGATTTCTCAACCTATACACATCAGCTTAAAACTTTAAATAAAAAACTATTCAATTTGAATTAACCTGTCATGATATTCTTATATAAAAAATCTCTTCCTACATTATAATTTTCATCCTTTGATATTTAAAAAATATACATTTTAAATACTTACCCCTAATTTTAAAGGGGTATATTTTAATAATTTAATAAAAATTACCAACTACCCCCCTATTTTTTTTCTGGTAACAATTATTTAACATAGTTTTAAGCAAACAAATCATTTAAATATGAAGAAAATTGAAGCCATTATTCGTAAATCAAAATTTGATGACGTACGAGATGCGTTACATCAAGTAGAAGTAAACTTTTTTAGTTACTGGGATGTTACGGGAGTAGGTAACGAGAAAAAAGGCCATGTGTATCGTGGTGTAAGTTACAGTACTGCCGATATCCAAAGACGGTATTTGTCAATCATTGTTTCAGATGAATTTGCTGAACGTACGATTGAAGCCATCCTTAAATCAGCATATTCAGGAAATGTTGGTGACGGTAAAATAATAGTATCTCCTGTAGAAGAAGCCTACCGAATTAGAACGAGGGAAAAAGGCAAAGAATCATTAAAGTAAACCAACTAAACTAATTTAAAAAAACTTTTTATGGAAACAAACGTTATAGAAGTGAACGCAGTTCTAGATATAATGTGGATAATGATCGCGGGGATTCTCGTGTTTTTTATGCAAGCAGGTTTTACACTTGTAGAATCTGGTTTCACAAGATCTAAAAATGTAATCAATATAGTAATGAAAAACTTTGTGGATCTCGCTGTAGGTTCTTTAGCTTTTTGGTTTATTGGTTACACATTAATGTATGGAGAATCTATCAGTAGTTTTATTGGTACTCCTTCATTATTTTACAATGTGCGAGAAGACATGCACAACTTATTCTTTCAAACAGTATTTTGCGCAACAGCAGCTACCATAGTTTCTGGAGCCGTAGCAGAAAGAACAAAGTTTACTACCTATGTTATTTTTTCGCTAATTATGACAACATTAATCTATCCAATATCTGGCCACTGGGTATGGCAAGGTGACGGATGGTTAACAAAACTTGGATTTATAGACTTTGCAGGTTCTACAGTAGTACACTCCGTTGGAGGATGGGCTGCATTAGTTGGAGCAATTTTAGTAGGTCCAAGAATAGGGAAATACACAGAAGGAAAATCGAATGCTATCCCAGGACACAACATGATGTTTGGAGCATTAGGAGTATTTATCCTTTGGTTAGGATGGTTCGGTTTTAATGCTGGATCTGAGCTAGCAATTAGCGGAGAAAGCTCTTTCAACGCTGCTGGTATTATTATTACTACAAACCTTGCCGCAGCTGCTGGTGCAGTAACTGCTTTAGCGCTTACATGGATACGCTACGGAAAACCAGAAGTATCTATGACTCTTAACGGTGCTTTGGCTGGTTTAGTTGGAATTACTGCTGGATGTGCTGCTGTAAGCCCTGGAGGTGCAGCCATTATAGGAATCCTTTCTGGATTAACAGTGGTATTCTCTATTGAATTTATCGACAAAACTCTAAAAATTGATGATCCTGTTGGAGCAATTTCTGTACATGGAGTTTGTGGAGCTTTAGGAACTTTATTAGTTGGTGTTTTTGCTACTGATGGAGGACTTCTTTACGGAGGAGGATTTAGTCAACTTGGAATTCAAGCTATTGGAGTTGTAGGAATCGGTGTATGGGCATTAATTACATCGTTCATTGTATTATTTATCCTGAAAAAAACATTGGGATTAAGAGTTACAAAAGAAGAAGAAATAGAAGGATTGGATATGCACGAACATGATGGTGCAGCTTATCCAGACTTCACTATAGATCGTTAGTTAGTTAGTTTTTATTTTAAAGGGTAAAAAAGAACGGAGCGGTATTTGGCGGTACGCTCCGTTCGGTAACCCACTTTTGTAAAAATTAATATTCTAATTATCTGACCAATTCATTAATAAACCAAACAACAAATTAACTTTTAATATTATGAAAGCGATTACACTTACAAATGTCGTAAAAAATATATTTTTCCTAGCGGTTTCATTAGCTAGTTTAAGCACTTTTGCTCAAGAAGATAAAAAATTTAATTTTAGTGGATCTGCAGACGTTTACTGGAAAACAAATTTAACCGGAACTAATGAGGCAGATGGAGACGGAATGTTTAACACCCCTCCTACTTCTTTTGCTAATAGAAGTGGATTTGCACTAGGTATGGCAAACCTTATAGCTTCTTATGAAGGGGAAAAAGTAGGTTTTGTAGCCGATTTAGTTTTCGGACCTCGTGGAGAAGATGCTGTTTTCTTATCTACTGGTTCTGCAAATATTGTAAATCAATTATATGTATACTGGAATGTAAGCGAAAAAGTAAGATTGACAATGGGGAACTTCAACACCTTTTTAGGATATGAAGTTATTTCTCCTGTAGGTAACTTTAATTACTCTACTTCTTATATGTTCTCTTACGGACCATTCTCTCACACTGGAATAAAAGCAGATTTTACACTTTCTGATGATTTTTCTTTAATGTTGGCTGTTATGAACAGTACAGACTTTACAGAAATAAATCTTGACGGAAGCTATACAGCTGGAGCTCAATTAGGATATAAAGGTCAGTATTTAAACTTTATTTACGGGGCTCAAACAGGTTTACCAGGAGAAACTTTTCAAGTAGATTATACAGGTGGATTTGATTTATCTGACGCTTTTTACTTAGGAATAAACACTACTTACAACACTACCGATGGTTCTGGATTCTATGGTTTTGCACTATACCCTCAATATGCAACATCAGAAAAATTCTCTGTCGGACTTCGTGGAGAATATTTTAAAGAATTTGATGGTGGTGTTGGAGTATTTGGCTTAGCACCAGATAGTGATGCTGATGTATTTGAATTTACATTAACAGGAAACTATAAAATTAGTGATTTAACTATAAAACCAGAATTAAGATTTGATAGCGCTTCTGAGGACATCTTTTTAGACGGAGATGACAATCCTACAGGAAGCCTAGCATCCTTTTTAGTAGCGGCGGTATATGCTTTTTAATTAACCAACAAACCATTCTTTGAATTCTATATAAAATGAACCCTAAACAATGTCATTACATACACAGAAAACAAAGAATAATACCTCAAAAATGAGGATAAAAGAAATTTAAAAGTAGCCGTTTACTCGTTCTAAGTTGTAACCCTAGGGTTACGAAGCCTGGTGGTGGCTCCGCCAGGCTTTTTTTTAATTAACTAATCAACTGCCTCGAGGCAAGCCTACGAGGTATTCAAAGGAAAAATATTTTAATCCATTTCGACGCAGAGCGTTGGGGAATTAGACCCTCAATGAGGGATTAAATAACCCCATAAAAATTTAGTTTAGCTCCCGTGCAATAATCTTTTCATACTTACATCTTCATAATTTCTTCTAACAAATTCCAAAGCCACTCTCACAACTTGCCCCATAGAACGACAGCGTTTAAACTTCACATCCAGGGTATAATTATAAAGTTCTTCTTTTAGCTCTTCTAAATTTTCAGGAGTTGTAATATGGTCGTTTATCATACATCTCAATAAGGCTTTTAAGCGCTTTTTTGAAGTTAGAATTCGCTTAGCCAACAGGGAGCGTTCTTCTTTTTTATATTGCTCAATAGACGCTGGCTTTAACCTCTCCTGAACCATTTGCACCATTTTATTATTTTCTTTGAAAAACTGAGGTTTGTAAACCTTAAAATTCCCCTCATAAGATTGTTGGTCAAAATCAATAGCTCGAATTTTAAAAATTACATTGTCAAAATCGTGTACAGGAATAATTACGTAGTTATAAGAACGCATATCTCCTAATAAACGAATCATACAGCGCTCATTAAACTTAACAAACTCTTTTGCAATCTGACTTTTCTGAATATCGGTACAACTAGGCAAAGCACTTTTTATAAACTCATCTCCAGGAATTCCAGAAATATGTTCTTCAATTAAAGTATCGTGATACACCGCAAAATTCATCCGATTAGGAGACAATATATGCTCTAATTCTAAGCCATAAATACGCGAAGCATCTGCTTTTTTAACATAAATGTATGTATAGTTATCATTTAAAACATTCCTCACTTTTATACGAAAAGGCTGCGAATTTCCAAACGTACAAAAATCAATTGCGTCTATATTTAAATACTGAAAAGTATCTTCATTTCCATCAGAAAAAATAAGAGTGTACACTTGCTTTAAATGATAATCTATTTCTGGTCGTTCAAATTCAGAATAATATACACGAATCCATAGGGTGTCGTTATCATCTTCATCATAAACCACTACCGAACCCGAAAAACGTAATAAATCATCATAAGATATTGGAATTTTGGTAGTTCTATTATACCTTTCCAAATACATTAAAAAACGCTCGTTTACGGGATACGACGGTTTTTTTTTCGACATTAATTTCTCGCTCATATACTTTTTCTTATTATTTAATCAAATTTAATCTATATTATTGTAACAATTCTATATAGAATTCGTCAAGTTAATAGAATCAACTCGAAAAAAGAAAAATTTGGAAACTATTCTCACCGTAAAAAATCTCACTAAAAAGTTTAATTTTTTAACTGCAGTAAACGACCTTTCTTTTACTATTGAAAAAGGAAATGTATACGGAATTTTAGGCCCTAATGGGAGCGGAAAGTCTACTACACTTGGGATTGTGCTCAATGTAGTTAACAAAACAAATGGAGATTTCTTTTGGTTTGATGGTAATACCTCAACCCACCAAGCATTGAAAAAAGTAGGCGCCATTATAGAGCGACCAAACTTTTATCCATATATGACGGCTGTCCAAAATTTAAAATTAGTCTGCAAAATAAAAGATGTTCCAGATTCTAAAATTGAAGAAAAGTTGGAATTGGTTGGTCTTTTGGATCGAAAGGACAGTAACTTTAGAACCTATTCTTTAGGGATGAAACAACGTCTTGCTATTGCTTCTGCCTTGTTAAACGATCCTGAAATTTTAATTCTCGACGAACCAACAAACGGACTTGACCCGCAAGGGATTCACCAAATTAGAGAAATTATAAAGAAAATTGCTTCTACAGGAACTACCATCCTTTTAGCTTCGCATTTGTTAGATGAAGTAGAAAAAGTATGTTCCCATGTAATCATTCTTAGAAAAGGGGTTAAACTTTATAGCGGCCGTGTAGATGAAATGATTGCTAGTCACGGATTCTTTGAGTTAAAAGCAGGGAATGAAAAGGCGCTGATAGATTTACTCCATAATAATCCTGCTTTTGGTTCTATAAAAAATGAAAACGGACTTATTACCGCATTTTTAAATGAACCGATGGATGCTACCACTTTTAACGAATTTCTATTTAAAAATGGGATTATTCTTTCTCATTTGGTTAAAAGAAAAGAAAGTTTAGAAGAACAATTTTTAGCGCTTACAAAAAACCAAAGCAACTAAAAAAGCATCTCTGCCTAAGCTCTTCTAAATACTCAGAACAGCTCATAAGTTTTAAAACATAAACCAAAAACCTACTACTAATTAGGATATAAAAAACTAAAAAATGAAACGACTACTCCAAATAGAATTTATAAAATTGTGGAATAATCGCGCAAGCAGAATTTTAATCATCGCATATTTTATCCTTCTCACCTTTATAGCGCTTTTTGCTACTATAAATTTTGATATAGGAGAAGTTCATTTCCAACTAGCCGATCAAGGAATTTTTAACTTTCCTTACATATGGCATTTCAATACTTACATAGCTGCATTTTTTAAACTGTTTCTAGCCATCGTAATTGTATCGATGATGTCCAACGAATACAGTAATAAAACTATTAAACAAAACCTAATTGACGGTCTTAGTAAAAAAGAATTTATCCTTTCTAAATTTCTTACAGTTGTAGTTTTTTCAGTAATCTCTACGGTTTTTATCTTTGTAGTTTCTTTAGTTTTAGGATTGTTTTATTCTGATTATAATGAATTCAGCATTATTTTTTCTGATTTGGAATACCTAATCGCCTTTTTTGTAAAACTCTTAGGTTTTTTCTCTTTTTGTTTGTTCTTAGGGATCTTTGTAAAAAGATCTGCTTTTGCTCTTGGTTTTTTAATTCTATGGCAAGTATTTGAAGGTATTTTTTACGGACTTGTACGCTGGCAAACCGATGGAAATATTGCCAATAGCATTTCACAATTTTTACCATTAAGCGCTATGAGCAACTTAATAAAAGAACCTTTTAGCAGACTAAATGCTGTACAATCTGTAGCTAATCAAATTGGAGAATCATACATTAAAGACTATGGTGTGCATTGGTATGAAATACTTATTGTGCTATTATGGACTTATCTGTTTATTTATTTATCTTATGCCCTGTTAAAAAAGCGAGATTTATAAACCAACCCTAAATGCTAGCCCCCAAAAAATACCTATTTATACTTTTTCTGTTTTTTCTGATTGACTTTATTAGTGCACAGACAGTAAATAAGCTCCCTAACGATTGTGTTAATGCAATAACAGTTTGCGGAGGAGGTATTTTCACTTCCAATGCTAATGGAAGTGGAATACAAGAAATAAATACTACAAACTCATGTAATAGTGAAGAACACAACAGTGTTTGGTTAAAAATATCTATTATCCAAGCAGGTACATTAGGATTTACTTTAACACCTTCTAGTAGCAAACTTGAAGTTGATTATGATTTTTTTGTATATGGTCCAAGTGCTACTTGCGGAAATATTGGGCAAGCAATTCGTTGTTCTACCACAAATCCATTAGCAGCAGGGCAAACAAGTAATTCAACAGGAATGAATGGCTCAGAGTCCGACGCTTCTGAAGGACCTGGAGAAAGTGGCAATGGATTTGTTAAATGGTTAAATGTAGCTGTTGGAGACTCCTATTTTATTGTTATAGATAGACCCATCGGAGATGGTGGATTCGATCTTCAATGGACTGGAAGTGCTACCACTGGAAAATCTCCCTTCCCTCCGGCTCCTACTGCTAATAAAATTTTAAATAAAAAAGAATGTACCATTGACGGAAAGTTTGATTTTGATTTAAACACCTATAAAAATCAAATTAATTCTGATAGTAATAATACTGTAGATTTTTTTGCTTCATTAAACGATGCTTCTGATAATATAAATCCTATTCCAAATACTCAAAATATTTCAGAAGAAGAAAAAACAATTTACAGTAGAGTTACTAACCCTAATGGATGTTTTGACATTACAGATTTTAAAATTTCAGCTTACAAAGAGCCAATTTTCAACAACAACACATTAGTACAATGCGATCTCGATAACAATTCTACCGATAAAACCACATCCTTTAATTTAACACAAGCTGAAGCTCAAGGGATAAATAACAATCCTGATTATTCAATGTTTTATTACAAATCTATAGCTGACAGAAATTCGGGGGGTTCTATTATAAATCCTGAGAACTTTACAGCAAAAGACGGGGAGACTATCTATGTAAAAGTTATAAATAAAAATGGTTGTGAAGCTGAAGGAGAAATTAAGTTAAAAGTTAATCCAACACTTGCCGGTCTTGATAAAATAGGTCCATTTTACGTATGTGCAAACAATGAGAGTAGCATCACTCCAGAGGGAACTTTCGACTTAAAATATATTAAAGATACCCACTTTAAAAATTTAGATATTGCTTTATATAATTCTTTAAATGATGCTTCTTTAGAGCTCAATAAAATTACTAGCGACCAGATTACAACTGCAAGTAAAACAATTTATGCACGTATTGAAAAAAATAATGAATGCCAAGATGTAAAACAATTTGATTTAGTAGTTAATAAAAAGCCTATCGTTAATCTTCCTAATCCGCTACCGCTAATATGTCTGAATGATCCTGAAGCTTTTATTACAGCAGAATCTGGTTTTGATGAATATAAATGGGTAAAGATTGATGATACTGGAAACGAAACTACCGTTGGTACTAGTCGAAATGTCACCATTACTTCTCCAGGGAATTACAAACTTATTTTGAAGAATATATATAGTGATGCTGCGGGAGTTATTCAAAATGAATGTTCCAACTTTAAAACATTTACAATCAACACCTCTAATATTGCCACTTTTACTCCTGATCCAGAAGTAGAAGATATTTATGAAAATAATAGAGTTACGGTTTTTGTAGAAGGAAAAGGAGACTATTTATATGCTATTGAAGATATTGTAGGCCCATACCAAACAAGTAATGTTTTTGAAAACGTTCCAAAAGGTTTTGCTACTATTTATGTGCGTGATAAAAATGGCTGCGGAACTGTTTCTAAAACGATTTCTATAATTGGTTACGATAAATTTTTCACTCCAAACAACGACAACCATAATGATTACTGGAGAATCAGCGGAATTAATAGTTCAACCCAATCGGGGTCTTATGTTTTTATATTCGACAAATACGGAAAACTAGTAAAGCAACTCAACCCTTTAAGCAGAGGCTGGGATGGAACTTTTAACGGGATTCCACTACCAGCATCCGATTATTGGTTTAGGGTAAAATTAGATGATGGTCGCGATTTTAAAGGACATTTTACCTTAAAAAGGTAAGATTAAAATCTAGCAGTCGCTTAAATTTACTCCAACAGCCAATCCTCCTTCAGAGGTTTCTTTATATTTAGAATTCATATCTTTTGCTGTTTCCCACATGGTATTTACCACTTTATCCAAAGGAACTTTTGTGTTTTTCGGGTCGGTTTCCAAAGCTAATTCTGCCGCATTAATTGCTTTTATAGCCCCCATAGAATTCCGTTCAATACAAGGTATTTGCACAAGCCCCCCAATAGGATCACACGTAAGCCCTAAATGATGCTCCATTGCTATTTCAGCAGCTATTAAAACTTGCTCTGGAGTTCCTCCTAAAAGTTCCGTAAGTGCTCCAGCAGCCATAGCCGAAGAAACTCCAATCTCTGCTTGGCAACCACCCATAGCTGCTGATATAGTAGCTCCTTTTTTGAAAATACTTCCAATCTCTCCAGCCACTAAAAGGAATTTCTTGATTTCATCAAATCCAGCATCATGATTTTCAATTACCATATAATACATTAAAACAGAAGGGATTACACCAGCACTTCCATTAGTAGGTGCTGTAACAACTCTTCCTAAAGCAGCATTCACCTCATTTACAGCAATAGCAAAACAACTCACCCATTTTAGGATTTGCCTAAATTTTACTTCTGTTAGTCTAATAGCTTCCAACCATTCTTGAGGCGAATTATACTTTATCTCTCCTATCAATTTTTTATGGGTATCAAAAGCTCTTCGTCTTACATTTAAGCCTCCAGGTAAATTTCCTTCTGTATGGCAACCCGTATACATACACTCAAGCATGGTATCCCAAATACGGTGCAATTCTCTATCTATTTCTTCCTCAGAACGTAAGGATCGTTCGTTTTCTAAAACAATTTCAGAAATGCTTGCGTTTTCTTGGTGACAATAATCCAACAATTCCGTTCCTTTTTGGGTTGGAAAAGGAAAGGTTTTAAGAGTTTTTAAATTCTCCTTCGCATGAATAAGCTCTTCTTTTACTACAAAACCTCCTCCAATAGAATAATACGTTTCTGAAGATGTAGCGCCAGAATCTAGTCTTGCTTCAAATGTGAGTCCGTTTGCATGAAATGGTAAAAAATCTCTATGAAAAACAATTCCTTCTTTAAAATTAAAATCTAATTGTCTCTCCCCATTAAAATTGATGATATGTTCCGTTTTAATAGTATTTACAATCCCATCAATAGTATCAATAGGAATATATTCTGGATCGGCTCCAGAGAGGCCAAGTAAAATAGCCAAGTCTGTAGCATGACCTTTTCCTGTTAAAGAAAGAGAACCGTAAACATGAACCTTAATAGAAGTTACTTGCTCAAACAAGCCTTCTTCTTTAATTCAGCTATCCAACGCTCTCCAGCTCTCCACGGGCCTAAGGTATGAGAACTCGATGGTCCCACGCCTATTTTCAACATATCGAAAACACTAATACACTCCATTTACGCAATCGTTAAAGATTGGTGGCAAATATACATTTTGTTAGGAAAGAATAAAGAATTTCTTATAAAGTTATATTTCGGTTGATAGTTGATGGTTATTTGTTAAATGTAAGAAAGTTTGTGAAGCTGGAAGCAAAAAAGGAGACAAGAGACAAGAGACAAGAAATGCAGTGTTCAGTTCAGTAGGCGTACATTTTCAATCAAGAGTCAGGAATCAAGAGACAAGAAAAAATGCAAAAAAAGACAAGAATAGAGAGAAGAGAATATAGATTTTGCATCTAACTCTTTTTCGAATTTGTAGTTAACCATAAACTAAAAAACTGCTGCTTATTGAAAGAAGTCGGAAGACGGAAGTCGGAAGCAAAAAAGGAGACAAGAGACAAGAAAAAAAGCAAAAAAAATGACAAGAATAGAGAGAAGAGAATATAGATTTTGCATTCTAACTCTTTTCGAATTTGTAGTTAACCATAAACTGAAAAACTGCATACTGTAACTGCCAGCTGAACACTCCCGTCTTCGGTCTTCGGTCTTCCGACCTTTTTACTCACATTTCCAAATCTTCAAATTGACACATTTTTCAACTTTGAACCTTTGAACCTCTAAAAATTAACACTCAATAGTTCTAAAAGTAAGATTAATTCTAGGCATTAAAGTCTGTTTGGTAGGTGGGAGTCGGTGTAACCAATGCGTTTGTGTAAGTCCTTTCATTTCTAAAAGACTCCCATTTTCAAGAATTATATCTATTTTTTCTTTGGTTGATTTATGTTTAAAAGAAAATTTCCTTACCGCTCCAAAACTCAAGGAACCAATCGCTCCATTTGTTTTAAGTGCTGTTTCTCCATCACTATGCCAAGCCATTCCTTCACTCCCATCATGATACAAATTTAGTAAGCAAGAGTTAAAAGTCTCTCCCGTAACTTCTTCTGTTTTTTTCTTTAATTCTAATAATACTTTTGTCCACGGAAGTGCAGATTTAGTTGTTTTAGAATACGTATACTGAAAAGGCTCATCTCCATACCAAGCTACTTTTCGTTTTGTTATTATTCTTTTCCCGAAGATGATAGCTTCATCATTTTTCCAATGGATATTATTGAATAACTCTTCATAAAAAGCTATCGCCTCTTTATTATTAAATATTTTTCCGTAGTAATAAACCTCTCCATCTTTGTTTAAAATATTACGTTGACTTTGAGGTGTTGCATCAAATAAATCCATTTATTTTCATGTAAAAAACTTACTTATATACAAAGATGAATAAATTATCCTAAGCAAGAAAACTACGCTTAAAAAACCAAACATAATCCATCCTTCAGATTATTATTAGAATTAAAAGTATAGAGATCTGTAATAGTTTATAAAGGAAAGTATAATGTTTCCCTATTAAAAATAGAAAGTAGATTTACTGAAATAATTTCATAACTCTTACCATATAATCTTTACCCTATTTTCTTTCAGCAAAGCGGTCTTACACCTCAAGATGTTATAAATAAATTTTCACAAAACATAAACAACATGCTACCATATTGTTTGTTAAATTTGTAAGATGCGATTCACTATAAAATCAGACTACAAACCAACGGGAGATCAACCAAATGCAATCAAACAGTTGGTTGAAGGAATTGATTCCGAAGAAAAATACCAAACCCTTTTAGGAGTTACAGGATCTGGAAAAACTTTTACGGTTGCCAATGTTATTGAAACGGTACAAAAACCAACCTTGGTTTTAGCGCACAATAAAACATTGGCTGCACAATTATATTCAGAATTCAAACAATTCTTCCCCGATAATGCGGTAGAATATTTTGTTTCTTATTATGATTATTATCAGCCCGAAGCCTATATTCCAGTAACTGGAACCTATATTGAAAAAGATTTATCTATAAATGATGAAATTGAAAAACTCCGATTAAGCGCTACTTCTTCCTTACTTTCTGGACGAAGAGATGTATTGGTTGTAGCTTCTGTTTCTTGCTTGTATGGTATTGGAAATCCTGTTGAATTTCAGAAAAATGTAATTTCTATTGAGAGAGATCAAGTAATTTCTCGTACTAAACTTTTACACCGACTAGTACAAAGTTTATACGCACGTACTACTGCAGAATTTACTCATGGAAGTTTTAGAGTAAAAGGAGATGTTGTAGATGTGTATCCTAGTTATGCTGATGATGCTTTTAGAATTCATTTTTTTGGTGATGAAATTGAAGAAATTGAAGCTTTTGATCCGAACACAAACAAGGTTTTAGAAAAATACGACCGACTCAATATCTACCCTGCAAATATGTTTGTTACCTCGCCAGATGTGCTACAAAATGCTATCCATCAAATTCAAGATGATATGGTAAAGCAAGTGGATTATTTTAAAGAAGTAGGGAAACCTTTGGAAGCAAAACGTTTGGAAGAACGTACTAATTTTGACTTAGAAATGATTCGCGAATTAGGGTATTGCAGCGGTATTGAAAACTACTCTCGTTACCTAGATGGAAGACAACCAGGAACTCGCCCTTTCTGTCTATTAGATTATTTTCCAGATGATTACTTAATGGTTGTAGATGAAAGTCATGTTACCATTCCTCAAGTACATGCCATGTATGGCGGCGATAGAAGTAGGAAAGAAAACTTAGTAGAATACGGATTTAGGCTACCCGCAGCAATGGACAATAGACCCTTAAAATTTGAAGAATTTGAGGCATTACAGAACCAAGTTTTATATGTTAGCGCAACGCCAGCAGATTATGAATTGCAACTAAGCGATGGAGTCTATGTAGAGCAAGTAATTAGGCCAACAGGCTTATTAGACCCTGTTATTGAAGTTCGTCCAAGCGAAAATCAGATTGACGATTTAGTAGAAGAAATCCAGCAACGAGTGGAAAAAGATGAACGTATTTTGGTTACGACTCTTACCAAAAGAATGGCCGAAGAGCTTACAAAATATTTAAGTCGGATTCAAATTCGTTGTCGTTATATCCACAGTGATGTAGACACCTTAGAGCGGGTAGAAATTATGCAAGATTTACGAAAGGGAATTTTTGATGTCCTTATTGGTGTAAATCTTTTAAGAGAAGGACTTGATTTACCAGAAGTTTCTCTTGTTGCTATTTTAGATGCTGATAAAGAAGGTTTTTTACGTAGTGCACGTTCATTAACGCAAACAGTAGGGAGAGCTGCTCGAAATTTAAATGGTAAAGCTATTATGTATGCTGATAAAATAACGACGAGTATGCAAAAAACTATAGACGAGACCACCTACCGTAGAGAAAAACAAATAAATTATAACACCAAACACAATCTTGTTCCTACAGCACTTAAGAAAAACCTTGATAGTGCCTTAGGAAAAAACTCAATCTCCACTTATCAACTAGAAAAAGAAGCTGCAAGACAAGCTGCAGAACCTGAATTAGATTACTTACCAAAAGAAAAAATCGAAAAGATTATTCGAGATAAACGTAAATCTATGGAAAAAGCAGCCAAAGAACTCGATTTTATGGAAGCTGCAAAATTACGAGACGAAATAAAAAGCTTGCAAGAACGTATTTAAATTAGAATAATGCCGAAACAATTTATTACAAATAAACTAAAGAAGACTATATCAAGAATTGGAATGTAATTTAGAATACTGAAAAAGGCAAAGAGCAAATAAAAAAATAACATTACTCAATAAATACGGTTATAGTTTATTGCTAGCTTCGGTTTACGACGTAAAATCCTCGCAGATTCTCAAGTAGCAAACCGAAAACAAGTACAATAGATGGCATTAGGAAAAACATGTAAATTTTCGGATATTTAAAACAAATTATGATACTATGGCAACAGTAGATACTATAAGAAACGGATTGATAGATAAAATACTATCCATTAAAGATAAAGATTTTTTAGTTGCTCTTGACAAATTAATCGCTTCCAGTTCTTGCGAATCAGAAATGATAGAATTGACTAAAGAACAAAAAGCAATTTTGGAAATGAGCGAACAAGATATTACAAATGGAGAACTGATTTCTCAGGAAGCAATGGAGAAAAGAAATATAGAATGGCTAAACGCAATATAATTTGGACACGAACTGCTGACATTCAGTTTGTAGGAATTCTAGAATATTGGGTTAAGAGAAATAAATCCAACACTTATTCAAAAAAACTAGTAAAGCTAGTCTCCGATCGAACAAAGCAAATTGCAGATGAACCTCTTATTTATAAAGCAACTGATTTTAAAGACATAAGAGTTACTTCGGTAGGAAATTTCAGTATTTATTATAAAGTTAAATCCAAAGAAATTATAATCACAGCTTTTTGGGATAATAGACAAAACCTGAAAGAACTATTGGAAATATTGAATCATAAAAAATAACGTTGCCAATAACAATAAACTATATAAATGCCGAAACAATTTATTATCAATGGGGACAAAATTCATGATATTCCTTCTTTTTACAAAGAGATAAATCGGTTATTTATGAGCGCTGAAAACTGGAAAATTTCTGAAAGTTTAGATGCTTTAAACGATTTGTTTTATGGTGGTTTTGGCGCATTAAAGTCGGTTGAAAAATTTGATTTGATTTGGAAGAATATCAGTAAAAATAAATCTGATTTAGGAATAGAAGCTACATTAAATTTTTATAAAAAGAAACTCGAAGAACCTGCTGTATTTAATATTGATTTCATTCAAAAAAAGATAACCGCATTAGAGCAAGGGACTGGTCAAACCTACTTTGAAATTATAATGGAAATCATTAAAAATCATCCAAGAATTAATTTAATCGAAGTGTGATTTTTAAAGTTATGGAAAACATCTTAACTATTTAAATCAATAATATTATAAAATACTAATAATCAATATTTTACATGATTTAAATGCTATTTATTAATTCCAAGAATCCTATCTTTGAATTCTTTATTTACCGCTACATAATCTACCACATGGTCTGTATTGAACTCCATTTTTTCATTTTTGCCTCTTTTTGCTTTTTTATTAATGATAGATAAGTAACAATCATTATGTCTAGAAGTGTATAATATGAAAATACTATGGCTTCTTTGGGGATTTATTTGTAATGATATAGTCTCTAAAACTTCAAGATTTGACTCTTCAATTTTAGCTACAGTTTTTTTAACATTTACAATATAATCGAAGGGCTTTAACTTTAGTTCTTTATACCAACAATTCTCTCTTTCACAAAACGGTTTTCTATATTTATTTATTGTCATTAAGCAAACCACTAAAACTATAAGAAACTCAATAAACCATACAATATATAAAAAAGTTCCGTTAACACTATTGCTAGAACTTCCCCCAACAGACCAAGTACCGGTTTTAGTGATTTCGCTAATTATACTAAATAAAATCTCTGGATTGCTCAATAGAAATAATAATTGAGAATAATTAATATTACTTACAGTTATACCTAATCGAGAGGTTCCATAACTTTCTCCAGCATTTACAACAAGATCGACCCAAATAAGCCAGTGAAAATATAACGCAATACATGATCCAATAAAACCAAAAATAATAGACAACCAAAAATTTCTAACTTTACCTATACCAATTACAAACTTATCTATTGAATAACCTATTGCGAATCCAAAAAGAATTGTAATAATAAAATTAATGTAAACAAAAGGTATATACAATAAGCGGAAATATGGTTATCGATACTAATGAAAAATATAAAATAGAGCTATAAGAAAATGCTCCAGATGGAGAGTAATACTTTACCATACTATATAAATGTAGGATTAATAAAAAGCAATTAAATATAGCAAATAATTCTTATACTTAATCTAAAAACAGTGAATCCTCCCATTGTCCCAATTTGTTAAATGTTATGACGAATCAATATCTCGGACTTGCCCACGCAATAATTAAACGAAACTAATTTAACTCATCTAAACAGAGACCTTCAATATAGTCACAAAAGAAGTTTTAGGGACTTAAACTCACTATAAATTGAATAAAATTCAATAAAAAACGAAAATGGTTAAAATATTTTCCTTTCTCATCCGACTATATAGTATAACGCATCCCAACTAAATGAATCAAAAGGAAAAAAATAGTTTTATAAAGCGAGTATCTGCTTCCGAAGAAGGGAAACTAATTTACTTTCTAAAACAATGGATTCCTAATAGAGAGGATGCAAAAGATATTGTACAAGATGTGTTTTACAATTTGATACTTGGTTTTGAAGAAATAAAAGATCTGGACAAAATTACATCGTGGCTATACAGCACCGCTAGATTTAAAGCTATTGATTTTATTAGGAAAAAGAAACCAACTAACGCCTCAGATTTGACTAGAAAAGAAGATGATGATAATGAAATCTTTGAATGGATACAAGAACACACCCTTCCCGACCAAGAAACAGAATTATGGAAAGAAGAAGTTTCCAAAGTTCTTGAAAATACCTTAGAGAAACTCCCCCAAGAACAACGAGATGCTTTTGTGCTCTATGAACTAGAAGGGTTTCCAATTGCACAAATAGCTGAATTAAAACAAACATCGGTCAATACCATTTTATCGAGAAAACGCTACGCCGTTTCCCGTTTAAAAATAGCATTACAAGAATTATACAACGAATTAAACGATTAAGGATATGAAAGGATTAAAAATTATTGGATTTATATTTTTTAAAGTAGCCATTATTGCGCTCTATGTTTTTATAGTAATGCATTTATGGAATTGGCTTATGCCAGATATTTTTGGAATAACAACCCTCACTTTTTGGCAAACCCTAGGTGTATTATTGCTTTGCAAACTTCTGTTTTTAGGAAGTGGCTGGGGCGGTTACAGAGGCAAATTTAAAGGAAGACGAGGTCGACCATCTAGAAAACCTTGGGAAAACGGAATTAAACAACGATTAAGAGAAAGATGTAAAAACCATAAAACCAACAATGATGAACAATAGAAGCACATTAGAAATATTAGTCTTTGCCACTAATATACATTCTACCGAGCAAATAAACCGTGTACTAGAAAAGCTATTAATCCACCCTGGAATTAAACAGGCAAATTTTGATCTTGAAGATATTGACAAGATTTTAAGAGTTGTTTCTTGTGGTATTACCGAAAAGGAAGTTGAAGAAATATTACAAACTCTAAACATACAATGCTTAGCACTTGTATAGACAGACTTACATATAAAACCCTAACTAAAACACAAAAATGCCCCGAATTTATCGGGGCATTCCTTAATTAACTAACTAACTTAAACATTATGAAAAACTAATCTTTACGCAATCTCTATAAGCCTTTTTGGTTTTGGCAAGGCCTCATCTTTTTTAGGCAATGTTAATGTTAACACTCCCGCTTCGTAAGTAGCATTTATTTCATCACTATTTACTGTTTTTGGCAATGTAAAGAGTCTTTTAAATGAAGAAAAACTAAACTCTTTTCTACTATACATTTCAGTTTTATCTTCAGATTCTTTTTCTGTTTTTACTTCAGCAGAAACAGTTAATACCTCTTTATCTACCTCTATTTTAAAATCTTCTTTTTTAAATCCAGGAACAGCAAGCGCTAACGAAAACCCTTTATCGTTTTCTAAAATATTTACTGCTGGAACAAAAGATTTTTTGTTCTCCATTCCCCCAAACCAATCTGGATTTAATACCTCATCAAAAAAAGTTGGGAACATTACGTTGTTTCTTTTTACTAAACTCATAATTCTATATTTTTTAATTAAACTGTAATTTTTAATAATCGTTTGATAGCCTTAAAACAAATTCAATTCCAAGTTTAATTAAATGTCAAAATGTCTTGTTTGCGTAGTTTAACAATGACAAAATGTCCTTTTTGAATTTTTTTAATGTGCTATTTCAATAAAAATAACTGTCATCTGCCTTTAAAACCATATTTTTAAATGAAGAAAAACATGATTAATGAAGCAACTATTTAGAAAATTAAGAACCTTTCTTAATACCATTGAAAGTCAGATTGCCTTTTATCCTACAATTATTGCCATTTGCGGTTGCTTATTCGCTTTTATATTAATTTATTTAGAGAGTCTAGGAATTTCAAGGTATTTAAGAGAAAACCTACCAATGCTAGTATTGGACAATGAAGAAACCGCCCGCTCTTTATTAAGTGTTTTTATTGGCGGATTAATTTCTCTTATGGTTTTTAGTTTTTCTATGGTAATGGTATTACTCAATCAAGCATCTAGCAATTTTTCTCCTAGAATATTACCAGGACTTATTTCCAACCGTAAACATCAACTAGTTTTAGGCGTTTTTTTGGCTACTCTCCTCTATTGTATTTTTATTTTAGTATCTATAGCTCCAACAGCAGACAAAGATAAAATACCCGGTTTTTCAGTATTGATAAGCATTATATTAACTGTTTTCTGTCTCGCAGCTTTTGTATATTTTATCCATTCTATCTCCCAATCAATTCAAATAAACAATATTTTGGAAGGGATTTTTAATACTTCAAAAGTCAGACTTATGGATATTATTAAAAATCAGGAATTAAATAAAAATAAGTTTCCAGACACCTCAAACTGGCATTCCTACAACTCCAATAGATCTGGATACTTCCAAAATACTTCTATTGATGCGCTCCTTAAAATTTCTCAAAAAAAGGAGTCTAAACTTAAAATTTTAGTTGCCAAAGGAAATTTTGTATTGCATGGAGTTCCTTTATTTTCTTCTGAAAAAGAATTAGATGAAGAAACTATAAACGACATTCTAAGCACTTTTATTTTTGGCAAAGGGGAACTTATTGAGAACAACTATGTTTTAGCATTTAAACAAATTACAGAAATTACCGTCAAAGCTATGTCTCCAGGTATTAATGACCCTGGAACTGCCTTGAATGCTATAGATTATTTAACAGAACTCCTTGCCATTAGAATGAAAAAGGAGGACGTAAGCATTCATTTTATTGAAGACGAAGCACTTATTTATCAAACCTCCATAAGTTTTGAAGAATTACTTTACAATATAATGGCTTCTATTAGATTGTATTGCAAACACGACATTATTATTATTCAGAAACTAATGGTTATGTTTAGATTTTTACATTTCCAAGAATGCATTGATAACACCTATAAAAAAGTAATTTTAGAGGAAGTTAAAACTTTAATTAATGATGCTGAAAACAACCTAACTAGCAATAGAGACAAAGAAGCATTGAGCAAACAATTAAATTTTTTCAACATAAAAATGAAAAATACCTAATTGTAATAAGTCTTAAAAATATCCACCAGAACCTTAGGAGGAACTACCCGATTTGGATAATTATCCATAACTCCTAAAACCCTGTCTATTGCAAAAGGACTAAGTCCCATTCGGATTCCAAACTCTTTTAAACGCTGTATCTCATTAGGATGGTTTTCCTTATCTATATTCATTAACAAAACCAACCTATGGAATTGTAAAATCCGTTCAGATTCTGGTGATGGCGGAATGTAGCGAGTGTTTTTTGTTTTAAAAAGCGCATCCAAATCGTCTTTCTCTACTTCCATATGTTTGGCAATAGTGTAAATAAAATTATACTCCTGTTCATTTACCGTATGATCCGCTTGAATTAAGGCTATCATTTCTGAAAGCAAGCTAAGTTTTTGTTCTTTTTCACTCATAAAAATGGGGCAATTTTGAGTTTATAATGACAACTAAAATATGGAATTTTTAATATAAATCTTAAAATCTCCTTAATTTTCATCAAGAAATCCCCTCCTTTTTCAAAAGAAAAAATTAAAAAGACTATCTTGCGCCATTAAACTAATAGTCTATCGAATAAATAGATTTTTATGATTCAAACTGAAAAGAGATTATATACTGACGAAGAAATTCAGCAGTTAAACAAAAAATACAAGCCGCTAACTATTCACGAAAGAGTTGCGGAACTATATAACGATTTTGATGAAGCCGAAATCATGCTTACCAGTTCTTTTGCTTCTACTTCCGCTTTTTTACTACATCTTTTTTCTGAAGTAAATAAAAAACAAAAAGTTTATTTTATCGATACTGGATATCATTTTCCAGAAACTTTAGACTACAAAACTAAACTAACACAGCTTTACGGATTAAACGTAGCTTCTATTAGTGCATTAAAAGACGAGTATGAATTTACTGTTCAAGACGAAACTTACAGAAAGAATCCTGAATTTTGCTGTAGCATCAATAAAGTAAAACCTTTAGATTTAATCAAAAAGAAATATAATGTCTGGGTTTCTGGCCTGATGGAGTGGCAAAGCGACCACAGAGCTACTTTAGATATTTTTGAAATGCGAGGGGAGATTTTAAAGTTTTATCCTTTGTTAGATATTTCAAAAGAAGAAAGAGATTTATACATTAAAGAGCACACCCTACCATTCCATCCATTAGTTGCAAAAGGATATAATTCCATTGGTTGCAAGCATTGTACTGTGCCTGGCGAAGACCGAAGCGGCAGATGGAATAATAGTCCGAAAACAGAGTGTGGACTTCATCTCTAAAACCTTATAATACATCTTCATTTTAAGACACCTTAACTTTTCTTTCTAAAAAATAACATTTATTATGATAAGCTTAGGAAGGATTTGTAACATTTTCAATGATTAAAACAAGATCTTTAGTAAACTCCCTTAAGGCATGTTTGCAGAGGGATTAAAGAAAACTATTAATCATTAAAAAAATTATTATGAATACTGAAGAATTAAAAGGAAAGTGGAATCAAGTTAAAGGAAAAGTAAAACAAAAATACGGGGATTTAACTGACGACGATTTAACGGTTGCTGAAGGTAAATTTGATGAAATGCTAGGACGAGTTCAAGAAAAAACAGGAAAAACCAAAGAAGAACTTAGAGAAGAATTCGAAAATTTATAGAATTTTAAAAAGTGGCTGCCTAAAATGCAACTTAGATGCATTTTAGGCAGCCACTTTTTATT
>Ga0208029_1000207_pt1 | contig 41455 bp, 36 predicted proteins | sample MalvireepMed_s12_FD_184242 | JGI IMG/M metagenome (GOLD analysis project Ga0208029, IMG submission 184242) | Marine viral communities from the Global Malaspina Expedition - Malaspina viral metaG DeepMed_s12 (SPAdes) (version 2) | ecosystem: Environmental > Aquatic > Marine > Oceanic | place... | reverse complement strand
AAAGGGGGAGTTGTGCCTGAATGCCGGAAACTGGCTAAATAATCGCCAACTTCGACCATGACCACTCGGATCTGGCACTACCAGGCTTGGTCTGCGAAGGTTGTTGGAGCACTATGAGAAATCCGGGATAGGTCGTAGTCTGTTGACCTTAATTGGTTTGTCCCCGCTTCCTCGGGACTTGGTATTGCAATATTTTCGGCAGAAAGTTTGCCGGTGGTTATGGCGTTGCAAAGGGCTGTGATTACGGTCCTCACTTGATCCATTGGTAGCTGCCTGCTGAAAGCAGTGTTGGGCCAGCTATATCCCAATCCGGCACTCTCATACTTCAGGTAGCTTGGAGGCATACCGACTACGCAGCAGCCTGCCTGGATAATAGATAATGAGTCTGCCAATTTAAGTGCTTCATCACAGCTCAGGAAGTGGCTGGGATCTCCAAGTGTGTGGTCTTGCGATCCAAAAGTATTTGTCGAGAAAGTCGGGTCCATTATTGTTCCTCAAATACCGCATTTGTCATTCGTTCTACCACGGAGGCCTTGTGGTCTTGGGTGAGGTGGCTATAGCGCTGAACCATGGCCAGTGTCTTGTGCCCCAGGATGTCAGCAATTTCTCGCAGGCCGGCGCCATTCATAGCCAGGTAGCTGGCGGCAGTGTGGCGTAAGTCGTGGAATCGGAAATCGCTTAGCCCAGCGCGTTTCAGGGCTGTTTTCCAAGGGCGCTGGAAGTCCAAGGGTTTGTCTTTGGTTTTGTCCGTTCTGCCGGGGAATACGTAAGCTGAATCATCCAGAGGTCGGACTTTGGCCCACTCCTTCATGGCATCGAGCGCTGGGCCAACCAGTGGTGCGGCTCTTGTCTCTCCGTTCTTGGTGTCGGTGAAGGTGATTCGCTTACGTTTCAAGTCAACATCGCGCCAGCGCAAGCCGGACAGCTCGCCTCGCCTTCCGCCAGTTGTAATGGCCAGCAAAACAATGGTTTTCAGTTCCGGGGTGTCATTGGCCTGGTCGCAGGCTTTCAACAGCCGTTTGCGTTCGTCATCGGTGAGAAAACGAGTGCGGCCGCGAGTTTCGCTGCCTCTGCGAACCTTCAGGCAAGGGTTGTCCGCTATCCAGCCCCAGTCCCTGGCTGCAGCCGCCATAACGGGGCTCAGAGCGGCGACATAACGGTTCACGGTAGCGTCTGTGCGTTGCCTCTCGGTATTGCCGATTTTGTAGGGGGTGGCTTTCAGCTTGTCTCGGCACTCGGTAATAACGGCAGGGGTGATGTCTTTGATGGTGGTGGCACCAAGAGCTCGGTCCCACCAGTCGAGCTGGGCTTCTCTGTGTTTATGGTCTTTCAGGCTGGGAAGAATGTCCCGCTTATAACGGGCGAGGGCGTCTGACAGTGTTTTGCCTTTGCCGGCAGCGGCATGAAAGTAGCGGCCCTCTCGGATTGCGGCCTCCGTCTGGGTTGCCCATCGTTTGGCGTCTGTCCGCCGGTCAAAGGTTGCGGTTTCCGGTTGACGGCCTTTCAGTCGTATTTTGACCCGAAAGCTTGTCTTGCCGTCTTGCGTGGTACGTTTTTCGATACTCGCCATAAGTCAGCCCTCCACGCGGGTTGAGGGCTGGTGGTGATACACTTGAATAGTCATTGGCTAAACCTCCTTCACAGGTTGGCCGGTGATAGCCGAGCTGGTGTTGGCGCACCAGCTCGGCACCTGTCTTTACTGTAGACCGCAACACCCCACAAAAGCAACCATGGGACAGTCAATCCCCTGAATGCGATGTCCAAGATGCTGATATAAAAGCATTTGGTGCTATTTATTCTATCTTATGGGGCACTGGTGGGGCATTGTGGGTTGTTTTGGCGTGTTTTCGGGGCTGAGTTGGCTTTAGGGAGAGCGAGTTGGGGTGGTGGTTGCGCGGTAGCTTCGTCTTCGAGAATGGTGTGCTGGGTGGTCTGACTTGGTGGTGCAGACAGGTTTTGGTGCGGTGTTTTTTTGTGGTGCAGTGCCCCATGAGTGCCCCATTGGATGGGGTGGGGGCAATGGAATCTAGTGGAGTTCGCGGTAAGTCATTGAAAATAATGGTGGGCCCAGCTGGACTCGAACCAGCGACCAAGGGATTATGAGTCCCCTGCTCTAACCAACTGAGCTATAGGCCCTGAAAGGAAAACGGGCGCCATTATACCCGCGAGGGGTGGCGCCCGCTACTGTGTTGCGGATTAACCGTTGCCCTGATCGTCAATAAAGCCACGCAGGTGATCGGAGCGGGAAGGATGGCGCAGCTTGCGCAGGGCCTTGGCTTCGATCTGACGGATACGCTCACGGGTTACGTCGAACTGCTTGCCGACTTCTTCCAGGGTGTGGTCGGTGTTCATTTCGATACCGAAGCGCATGCGCAGCACCTTGGATTCGCGAGCGGTCAGGCCGGCCAGCACGGAGCGGGTCGCTTCGCGTAGACCTTCGGCGGTGGCGGAGTCCACCGGCGACAGGGCCTGGATATCCTCGATGAAATCGCCCAGATGGCTGTCTTCATCGTCGCCGATCGGGGTTTCCATGGAGATCGGCTCTTTGGCGATCTTCAACACCTTGCGGATCTTGTCTTCCGGCATTTCCATGCGCTCGCCAAGCTCTTCCGGTGTGGGCTCGCGGCCCATTTCCTGCAGCATCTGGCGGGAAATGCGGTTCAGCTTGTTGATCGTTTCGATCATGTGCACCGGAATCCGGATGGTGCGGGCCTGGTCCGCGATAGAGCGGGTGATGGCCTGACGGATCCACCAGGTGGCGTAGGTAGAGAACTTGTAGCCACGACGGTACTCAAACTTGTCGACGGCCTTCATCAGGCCGATGTTGCCTTCCTGGATCAGGTCCAGGAACTGAAGGCCACGGTTGGTGTACTTCTTGGCAATGGAGATAACCAGACGCAGGTTGGCCTCGACCATTTCTTTCTTGGCCCGGCGGGCCTTGGCTTCGCCGATAGAAACGCGACGGTTGATTTCCTTGATGTCGACCACGTCCAGGTCCACTTCGGTCTGCACGTTCTGGATGCGTTTCTGCAGGCGTACGATTTCGTCAATGCGCTCGCCGATGGCAGCGGCGTATGGCTTCTTGGTGGCGGCGATTTCTTTCGCCCACTCAAGGTTGATTTCGTTGCCCGGGAACCACTTGATGAAGTCTTTGCGGGGCATTTTGCAGTCGCGTACACAGATCTGCATGATCGCCCGCTCGTTCTCACGCACCAGGTCGTTGGTGGAGCGAACCACGTTCACCAGTTCGTCAAACGCTTTGTTGGCCAGTTTGAACGGGGCGAAAACCTGGCCCAGTTCGTTCAGGGCTTCCTGGGTTTTCTTGTGGCTGCGGCCGTGCTTGGCCAGGGCCTTGTCGGCGGCGTCGAGCTTTTCTTTCAGCAGTTCGAAGCGCAGGCGGGTCTCTTCCGGATCCGGGCCGTTGTCGTTGTCATCATCGCTGGAGGTGTCGTCGTCATCGTCAGCGCTGTCAGAGTCGTCCGAAGAGGTATCTTCGGTGGTTTCTTCGCCCATGAACGGTTCGGCGTCGTCCGGGTCAAGGAAGCCGGTTACGATGTCGCTGATGCGGCCTTCGTTTTCGATGATGCGGTCGTAGGCCTGGATGACGGTGCCAGCAGTACCCGGGAAGTGGGCAACGGCGGCCATGACGTCGCGGATGCCTTCTTCGATGCGCTTGGCGATAACGATTTCGCCTTCACGGGTCAGCAGTTCAACAGTACCCATTTCGCGCATGTACATGCGCACCGGGTCGGTGGTGCGGCCGGCGTCGGTTTCCACGGCGGCAAGGGCTGCGGCGGCTTCTGCGGCAGCCGCTTCGTCTGCGGTGGAATCGCCTTCGGTCATCAGCAGGGTATCGGCGTCCGGTGTTTCTTCGCACACCTGGATACCCATGTCGTTGATCATCCGGATAATATCTTCAACCTGGTCCGGGTCTGCGATATCTTCCGGCAGGTGGTCGTTTACCTCGGCGTAAGTCAGGTAACCTTGTTCCTTGCCTCGTGCGATGAGGTCTTTCAAACGTGATTTCTGCGAATTGCCTGACATAGACACCCTGTGAACTCGCTTTTAAAAAGGAAAAAAGTTAAACAGCCATTATAGCTGTCGCTTGGTTTTGCTGCCACCAACCGGTTAGATGGTGATCAATTGCGATAGTTTCAAGTTTTTACTCCCCGGCTTTCGGGTTTAACGTACCCGCGCTGAGGGTTCTCAGCTCTTCCCGCTGTTCCGGGGTGAGCGTTGCCAGGTTCCGGAGCAGGGTTGCCAGTCTTTGCTGGCGCGCGGCTTCTTCGTTCGGGCTTAGCAGCTCTCTGGCAGCAGCCAGTGTGCTTTCCCGTGCCGGTATGTGCTCCAGTCCGTCGAACAGGTTGTAGAACCTGTCGCGGGCCTGCTTATCGGTTGCCAGTCCCGCTACCAGTGCTTTGCGGGTCTGGATGTTGTTTTCCAGCAGCCAGCGGGCCAGTCGGCCGGCCTGCTCCAGTTGCCTTGTGCGGTCCGCCAGGGCTTTCACTTCCGTGGCCAGTTCCGGCGCCTCCAGCAGGGCCAGGCACAAGGTGCTGTCTTTGCTGAGCTTTACGTCAATGCGTTCTTCTGACGGCCGGTTCTGGCCTTCGTTGCGCCAGCCCCGGGCCTTGTAGTTCTGGCCTTGCTGGCGGTTCTGCCACTGGTTGCGGCCGCCGCACAGTCGCAGCATTTCGTGCCACATGGCGTCCCGCAGCGTGCTGCGGGGCATTTTGTTCAGTAGCGGCTCGGCCCGGGCTCTCAGTTCGCCCCGGTGTTCCGGCAGTTGCAGGTCGAGCCCTTCGCTCTGGCGGTCAAACAGGTAGCGCGAGAGCGGAGTAGCGCCGTCTATGCGTTTCCGGAAGGCCTCGGCACCCTCTTTTCGGATCAGGGTGTCCGGGTCTTCGCCTTGCGGCAGCATCAGGAATTGCAGATGCAGACCGTCTGCCATCAGCTCCAGGGCGTTTTCCATGGCCCGGTCGGCAGCACGGAAGCCGGCCTGGTCGCCGTCAAAGCAGAATACGATGTGTCTTACCTGCCGCAGCAGGGCGTTCAGGCTGTCCTGGTTGGTCGCTGTACCCAGGGTAGCAACGGCGTAGTGAATGCCGTGCTGGGCCAGGGCGATCACGTCCATATAGCCTTCCACCACCAGCAGTTTGTCCAGCTGGCGGATGGCTTGCCGGGCCTCGAACAGGCCGTAGATTTCACGGCTCTTGTGGAATACGTCCGATTCCGGCGAATTGATGTACTTGGCTTTGTCGTCGCCCAGTGTGCGACCACCGAAAGCGACGGTTTTGCCCCGGGTGTTCCGGATCGGGAACATTACCCGGTTACGGAACAGGTCTCTGGGGCGGCCGTACTGGTCGGAAACCGTCCGGGTTTCAATCAGCGGGCCCTTCAGATCTTTCGGGGCTGCGTCGTAAAGGGCTGTGCCTGTGCCCGGGGCGAAGCCGATCTGGTATTGCTGGATAATCGATTTATCCAGTCCGCGCTGTGTCAGGTAGTCCCTGGCATAGGCGCCTTGCTGGCCGGCCAGGGCCGACTGGTAAAAGCGATTGGCAAAGTCCAGCGCGTCGGTCAGCGTCCGGGCCTGCTGCATTTCCTGCTTGGCGGCCTTGTCGTAAGGCACTTCAAGCCCTGCGCGCCTGGCCAGTTCTTCCACTGCTTCGGTAAACCCGAGGCCCTCGAACTCACGAACGAAGCTGATGGCATCGCCGTGGGCGCCGCATCCGAAACAGTGATAGAAGCCTTTGTCTGGCCGAACGTTGAACGAAGGTGTTTTTTCGTCGTGGAACGGGCAGCAGGCTTTGTAATTTGCGCCGGCTTTTTTCAGGGTAATGCGGGAACCGATCAGCTCCGCCAGGTCGATACGATCCAGCAGGTCTTCAACAAATCGTTGAGGGATCAGTCCGCTCATGGTGGCTCCACTTCAGCCTGGGTGCCGGGGTAAAACGCTATTCACCATAGCCAAAAATGCCGCCGAAGCCAGGCCTCGGCGGCATTTTCAGTTTGCCGGGTAGGGCGAAACGCCGTTCCGGCAATCAGTCTTGCTGTCGATGCGTTCTGAACTCAGTACAGACGCTCGAACTTACGCTGCTCACGCTGAAGCTTCTTGAGATGACGCTTAACGGCGGCAGCTGCTTTGCGCTTACGTACAGCGGTCGGCTTCTCGTAGTGCTCACGACGACGTACTTCAGACAGTACACCGGCCTTCTCGCAGGAACGCTTGAAGCGACGCAGTGCTACATCAAACGGCTCATTCTCTTTCACTTTAACAGCTGGCATTCGAAAATCACCTACCTGATAGATTCGGTTTCAATTGGTTCCGCCGGCCTTTGCCATGCGGGCTCGATCCCTGGTCAGATTGGCTAAAACTCGACCAGTGCTAATTTAGGGCGGCAATGATAACGGCTGGGCCTGCCGAGGTCAATCATTGTTCAACGAAACTGCCGGAGGCTTTCGGGTTTCTGCTAAAATGCCGCCAGCTTTCATTTCTCCTCCTGCGGATACGGCCTGACTATGCTGATTCTTGGTATTGAAACCTCCTGCGACGAAACCGGCGTTGCCCTGTTTGATGACGAGCAGGGGCTGCTGGCCCACGCCCTGTTCAGCCAGATTGACATGCACGCCGACTACGGCGGGGTAGTGCCGGAGCTGGCCTCGCGGGATCACGTGCGCAAATTGTTGCCCCTGTGCGACCAGGTGCTGGCCGAGGCCGGCAAAACCCGCAAGGATCTCGAGGGCCTTGCCTACACCGCCGGCCCGGGCCTGATCGGCGCGTTGATGGTGGGAGGCTCGGTGGCCCATGCTCTGGGTTTTGCGCTGGATATTCCGGTACTGGGTGTGCACCACATGGAAGGCCATTTGCTGGCGCCCATGCTGGAAGACAATCCGCCGGAATTTCCGTTTGTGGCGCTGCTGGTATCCGGTGGCCACACCCAGCTGGTGCGGGTAGACGGCATTGGCGAGTATGAAATGCTGGGCGAATCGGTAGACGACGCCGCCGGTGAGGCTTTCGATAAAACCGCCAAGATGCTGGGCCTGGATTACCCCGGCGGCCCCCGGGTGGCGGCGCTGGCCGAAAAGGGCCGCGATGGCATCTACCGGTTCCCGCGCCCGATGACTGACCGCCCCGGCCTGGACTTCAGTTTCAGTGGCCTGAAAACCTTTACCCTGAATACCGTGAATGCTGCCCGGGATAACGGCAACCTGGACGAGCAGGTAAAAGCCGATATCGCCCTGGCCTTCGAAGCGGCGGTGGTGGACACGCTGACCATCAAATGCAAGCGGGCACTGGAGCAAACCGGCTGCAAGCGGCTGGTGATTGCCGGTGGCGTGAGTGCCAACAAGCGGCTGCGGGCCGGGCTGGAGAAGATGGCCGCCAGGCTGCGCGGCTCGGTGTTCTATGCCCGCCCGGAATTCTGCACCGATAACGGGGCCATGATTGCCTACGCCGGTGCCCAGCGGCTGCGGGCCGGGCAGCGTGACGGTGAACGGATTGTGTCGGTGCCGCGCTGGCCGATGAACACCCTGCCGGCGGTGAATGAGCCCCGGGCTAACGGCCTTGTAGACTGAGTATTACAAACCGGTTTCCCGGCCCTGGGTCAGGCGGATCAGGTTATTGCGGTGGCGCACCACAATCAGCAGGGTAAGCAGGCCAAACAGGGGCAGGGTGTCCGGCTCCAGCAGGGCGCTGATGACCGGCCCGCTGGCAATGGCAATCAATGAGGCCAGCGCAGAGATACGCCAGCGCCACATGATCACCAGCCAGATGCCGGCCATGATCAGGGTTGTGACCGGTGCCAGCGCAAGGCCGGCGCCCAGGGCTGTTGCCACGCCCTTGCCGCCCTTGAACCGGTAGAACAGCGGAATCATATGGCCAGTTACCGCGCACAGGGCCACCATGGCCTGCACCAGGATGGACAGCCCCGCCAGGTGCGCCAGCCACACCGGTAGCCAGCCCTTGAAGGCATCCAGCGCCAGGGTGATCAGCGCCGGTTTCCAGCCGCCGGCCCGGTACACGTTGGTGGCTCCGGGGTTGCCGGAACCCAGCGCCCGCGGATCGGGCAACTGCCATGCGCGGCATACGGGCACAGCAAACAGCACCGAGCCGGCCAGGTAGGCGCCGAAGCAGAGCAGTACAATCACAATCGGGTTGCTGGTTGCATCCATGGCTGCATCGCAGGTGCGCAGACGGCACCGGGTGTTCTGTGAGAAAATGCCGCCCCTTAAATCCGGCAGACAGGCGAACAGCCACAGTATCGCTTGCCTGTGCATTATTCAATCAGCCTTGAGTGGAACATCCTGGAGTCCGGTTTGGCAGATGCTTCAACAGACATCGTCTTCATCGAAGGCCTGGCGGTAGAGACCGTTATCGGCGTGTACGACTGGGAACGCGACGTCACCCAGCGGCTGCTGGTAGACCTTGAAATGGCATGGGACAACCGTCGCCCGGGGGCCAGTGACGATGTGGCCGATGCCCTGGACTATGCTGCGGTGAGCGAGCGGGTAACTGCCGTGCTGCAGGCGCTGCAGCCAAAGCTGCTGGAGCGGGCGGCGGAAGAGCTGGCCGGAGTGCTGCAGAATGAGTTCGGGGTACGCTGGTTGCGATTAACCCTGCGAAAGCCTGGCGCCGTGCCGGCGGCCAGGGCGGTGGGTGTAAAAATTGAAAGGGGAGAGCGGTGATGGCCAGGGTGTATATCAGTATCGGCAGTAACATCGACCGCTACCGGCACGTAACGGCAGCACTGGATGCCTTGCAACAGTGGTTTGGTGAGCTGGTGATCTCGCCGGTCTACGAGAGCGAGTCGGTGGGCTTTGACGGTTCGGACTTCCTGAACCTGGTGGTGGGGGTGGAGACCGACTTGCCGGTTGGTGAGTTATCAGCCCGTTTCAAGCAGCTGGAGCGGGAAAACGGGCGCAAGCCGGATGCTCCCAAGTTCAGCCCGCGAACCCTGGACCTGGATATCCTGACCTGGGGCAATGTTACCGGCGTAACCGATGGCGTTGAATTGCCCCGGGCCGAGATTCTGAAGAATGCCTTTGTGCTGCGTCCACTGGCGGATATCGCACCTGAAGATGTACATCCGGTGTGTAGCGAAAGCTATGGACGACTGTGGCAGGCCTATAGCACCGACCAGAAACTCTGGCCGGTGGATTTCACCTGGCAGGGGCGGCGGTTATCACAGGCCGTTGGCTGACCGGAACCGCTCAATCAGGTGATCGGTGGCGCTGTCGCCTGCCGTGCCGTCACTCTTTTCGCCCAGCAGGCGTGGCAGGATTTCGTTGCCAATCTGCTTGCCCAGCTCCACGCCCCACTGATCAAAACAGTCCACATCCCAGATAACGCTCTGCACAAAGGTGCGGTGCTCATACAGCGCAACCAGCGCACCCAGTGTCTCCGGCGTTAGCTGTTCCATCATCAGGATGTTGCTGGGCTGGTTGCCGGGGATCACCTTGTGCGGGGCCAGCTCCTGCGCTGCAGCCTCAGCCATACCGCTATCCCGCAGTTCCTGAACGGCTTCCTCCCGGGTTTTCCCCGCCATCATCGCCCGTGCCTGGCTCAGGCAGTTGGCAAACAGGGTGGCGTGGTGGTGTTCCACGGGGTTGTGGGACTTCAGCGGAATCACAAAGTCGGCGGGAATCAGCCGGGTGCCCTGGTGGATCAGCTGGTGATAGGCGTGCTGGCCGTTGGCACCTACGCCACCCCAGAGAATCGGGCCAGTTGCGGAGTCCACCGGGGTGCCGTGCTGGGTTACCCGCTTGCCGTTACTTTCCATATCCAGCTGTTGCAGGTGTTCCGGCAGGTGTTTCAGGTACTCGTCGTAGGGCAGCACCGCGTGGCTGCCGGCCCCCCAGAAGTTGTTGTACCAGACGCTCAGCATGGCCATCACCACCGGCAGGTTTCGCTCGGCCGGGGTGTTGCGGAAATGGTAGTCCATGGCATGGGCGCCGGCCAGCAGGGAACGGAAGTGTTCCATGCCCAGCGTCAGCGCGATGGGCAGGCCAATGGCCGACCACAGGGAATAACGGCCGCCCACCCAGTCCCACATGGGAAAGATGTTGTCAGCGGCAATGCCAAAGCCGGTTGCTGCTTCGATGTTGGTGGTGACAGCCATAAAGTGGCTGGCGATAGCCGTATCGGAGCCGCCATTGGCCAGGAACCATTGCCGGGCCACCAGGCTGTTATCGAGGGTTTCCTGGGTGCGGAAGGATTTGGACTGCACCAGGAACAGGGTGGTTTCCGGGTTGAGGGCCTTCAGGGTTTCGGAGATGTCGGTGCCGTCGATGTTGGCAACAAAGTGGCAGTTCAGGCCGCCCTGCCAGTAAGGCTTCAGGGCCTCAACCACCAGTTTCGGGCCCAGGAAGGAGCCGCCGATGCCAATGCTCACCACATCGGTCAAGCGTTTGCCGGTGTGGCCACGATGCTGGCCCCTGTGTATCGCTTCAACCAGCTGCTCCATGCGGGCCAGTGTGCTGTGCACTTCCGGCATGATGTTGCAGCCATCTACCTGTACGTCGGTATCGGCCGGCTGGCGCAGTGCCGTGTGCAGGGCCGGCCGGTTTTCGGTGATGTTGACGATGCCGCCGGTAAACAGGGCTTCTGTGCGCTGCTCCAGGCCACAGGCCCGGGCCAGGTCGGCCAGTGCGCTGAGGGTATCATCGGTCAGCCGGTTGCGGGAGAAGTCCAGGGTCAGGCCCGCAGCTTCGATCAGGTAGCGGGTGGCGCGCGTGGGGTCGTCCCGGAACAGGTCTCGCATCGGGGTTTCGGCAAGTTTTTCTTTGTGCCGGATCAGCGCATGCCACTCGGGCTTTTGGGTCAGTGCTGCTGTGTTGTCTGCCATCAGAGTGTCCTTTCTGTCTGCCGCCTTCCCCGTTCGGGCAGGCGGCAGTTCCGGGTTCAGCGGGTTACGGAAATATTGTCGATCAGCCTCGTGGTGCCCAGGAAGGCGGCAACCAGCAGGGTGAGTTCGCGGTCGGCTTCCGCTGCGGGTTTGAGAGTGAGGCTGTTTACGATATTGAAATAATCCGGGCGCAGCCCGGCACCGGCCAGTGCCTCTTTGGCTTCCTGCTCCAGCGTGTTGAAGTCCGAACGGCCGTGCTCCAGCTGGCTGGCGACGCTGGTGAGTGTTTTGTACACCACCGGAGCGATGGCTCGCTCCTGGTCAGACAGATAACCATTGCGGGAGCTCTTGGCCAGGCCGTCGTCTTCGCGGATGGTCGGGGCGCCAATGATTTCGATGGGCATCATCAGGTCCCGCGCCATCTTGCGGATCACCGCCAGTTGCTGGAAATCCTTCTCGCCGAAGATGGCGATGTCAGGCTGTACCATGTTGAACAGCATGGTCACCACCGTGGCTACGCCTTCGAAATGCCCGGGGCGGCTGGCGCCGCAGTGTCCTTCGCTGACTTCCGGCACCACTACCTTGGTCTGGTTGGCCAGGCCTTCCGGATAGATCTCGTCAACCGTGGGTGCGAACACCAGGGTGTTGCCGGCAGCTTCCAGCTGGGCCTGGTCTTCTGCCAGCGTGCGGGGATACTTGTCCAGGTCTTCGCTGGCACCGAACTGCATCGGGTTCACGAAAATACTGGTGACCACGATATCAGCGGCTTCTGTGGCCTTGCGCACCAGGGAAATATGGCCCTCATGCAGGTTGCCCATGGTGGGCACCAGCGCAATGGTTTTGTCCTGCTGACGGAACGCCTTCAGGATGCTGCGCAGTTCTTTCAGTGAATGTACGGTTCTCATGCCTTGAACGTATGCTCCTCGGCCGGGAATGAGCGGTCTTTAACGGCTTTTGCGTAGGCGGCAATGGCTTCCGGAATGGAGTCGGTCTCTGCCAGGAAGTTTTTCACAAAGCGCGGCTTACGGCCAGTGGTGACGCCGAGCATGTCGTGCAGCACCAGCACCTGACCGTCGGTGCCGTTGCCGGCGCCGATGCCGATGACCGGGGCTTTGACCGCCTGGGTGATGCGGGCAGCCAGTGGTGCGGGCACACATTCCAGCAGGATAACGTCGGCGCCGGCGGCTTCCAGTTCGCAGGCGTGTTCGATCATCGCCTCGGCGGCTTTGTCGTCACGGCCCTGTACCTTGTAGCCGCCGAACTTGTTGACGAACTGGGGGGTAAGGCCCAGGTGAGCACAGACCGGCACACCGCGTTCGCTCAGGGCCTCGATGGTGTCGCGCATCCAGTCGGTGCCTTCGAGTTTCACCATGTGGGCGCCGGCACGCATCAGTTCTGCGGCGTTGTCCAGGGCGTCGGCCACGGTGCCGTAAGACATGAAGGGCATGTCCGCCATGATCAGTGCGCCACGGTTGCCCCTGGCAACGCAGCCGGTGTGGTAGACCATGTGCTCCATGGTTACCGGCAGGGTGCTGTCATTGCCCTGAAGAACCATGCCGAGCGAGTCACCAATCAGGATCACGTCTACGCCCGCTTCACTGACCACCTGTGCAAAGGTGGCGTCATAGGAGGTGAGGGCAGAAAAGGCTTCGCCCTTTTGCTTGTATTCCCGCAGGGTGTTGATGGTAACTGCCATAGAATCCTTGCCTTTGAATAGATGAATGCCGGGGTATACCTGTTACAAGAGTAGCACGGAGTTGCCAGCTGTTAATCAGTTGCTTCCGCCTGTGGGTGGCAGTTTGCGCAGCTGATTGTCCGGACACTCGGACCGCAGCTGGTCGACGCGGCGGCCATCGGGCAGGCTCAGTTCCGGGTTCAGGTCCAGCAGGGGTTGCAGCACGAAGTCCCGGTTTGCCAGCTCGGCGTGGGGTATCGTCAACCGCTCATCTGCCAGCTGTTGGTCGCCATACAGAAGCAGGTCAAGATCCAGGGTGCGTGGCCCCCAGTGACGCAGCCGCTCCCGGCCGTGGGCCTGTTCGATAGTTTGCAGGTGGTCCAGCAGCTGGTGTGGCGGCAGGGTCGTGCGCAGTTCGACAGCGCCATTCACAAAATCCGGTTGATCTTGCGGGCCCACGGGGCGGCTGGCGTAGAACGGCGACTGCGCCATCAGTGTGGTGTCCGGCAGGCTGGCCAGCTCGGCAACGGCGCGAGCAAGCTGGGCAGCGGGGTCCTGCAGGTTGCTGCCCAGACCGACGTAAGCCAGTACTGTCATGACTGAGGCGGCCGTTTCACCGGGCTGCGCTTGCGCCGGCGTTTGCGGGGCGCCGTGGCCGAGCCAAGCTGGGACAGCATTCTTTCCTGGCCGCGCTCGTCCACTCTCTGGAATTCGGTCCACCACTGGCCGAGGCCGGGTTCAATCTCACCAGCAGATTCCCGTACTAACAGGAAGTCGTAGGCAGCCCGGAAGCGGGGGTGGGTGAGCGTGGCAAAGGCCCGCTTGCCCTGGCGCCGGGGCAGGCGCATCTGCATTTCCCAGATTTCTTTCATGGGGCCGGAGAAACGCTTGGGAATGGATGTGGCCTGAACCTGGCGGCCGATAACCTTGCCGATAGCACCGTGCAGCGCCGGTTGCACTGGGTCGCCGTTGTCCTGGCGGCGGCGCCATTCCACCTGCAGGGCAGGCCACAGCATGGCGGCAAACAGGAAATACGGTGTTACCGATTTGCCCTGGGCGATGCGGGCATCGGTGTTGCGCAGGGCCTGGAGGATCAGTTCGTCGGGTTCGCCGGCTTCAATGGCACGGGCGGTCTCCGGGAACAGCGGCTCCAGCAGGTTGTATTGCTGCAGCAGGTTATAGGTGGCTTCGCCATGGCCGGCGGAGAACAGTTTCAGCACTTCATCAAACAGCCGGGCCGGCGGAATGTGGCTAAGCAGGGGCGCCAGCTCCCGGATCGGGGCTTCGGTTTCCGGTTCGATCTCGAACCCGAGCTTGGCGGCAAAGCGGATGGCCCGCAGCATGCGCACAGGGTCTTCCCGGTAGCGGGTTTCCGGATCACCGATCAGGCGGATCTGGTGGTTTTTCAGGTCTTCCACGCCATTGGCGAAGTCGATAATGCTGAAGTCGCGGATGCAGTAGTACAGCGCGTTGATGGTGAAGTCGCGGCGCAGGGCGTCTTCTTCCTGGTTGCCATATACGTTGTCCCGCAGCAGCAGGCCGTGCTCACTGGTGCGGTGCTCGTCGTCGGCAACATCGTCTTCTGCATCCCGAGCATTGCCCCGGAAGGTGGTGACTTCAATAACTTCACGGCCAAACACCACGTGCACAATACGGAACCGGCGGCCGATCAGGCGGGAGTTCCGGAACAGGTCGTGGACCTCTTCAGGGGTGGCATTGGTGGCGATGTCGAAGTCTTTGGGTTTGCCGCCGAGCAGGATATCCCGAACGCCGCCACCCACCAGGTAGGCTTCGTAGCCGGCTTTGTTCAGCCGGTGCAGCACTTTCTTGGCCGGCTCGCTGATCATCGAGCGGGACACGTTGTGCTGATCCCTCGGGATCTCTTGCCGCTGGTAGTGTCTGGCTTTCTTTTTCCCGTTGCCGGGCATGAAAGAGCGGAGTTTTTCTACTAGTCGTCTAGGCATGGAATTCCGTGTTTGCGAGCCGCAAAAACGGGGATTTTAACGGTTTGCGCAGGAATTGCACACGTTTGGCGGGAATCGCTGGCAGTAAAGTCGTTTCAGGGGGTGTTTCGGGAAGGTGTTCGGCTTTTTCGGAAGCCAGATAATCAAAAGGCGGGTTCGCGATTACGAACCCGCCCTGAAAGCGTTGACGATCTGCATTGTTCTTGTTGTTGTCGGGATTCTTTTTGATTTTTCTACCCCACCGTGTTGCCCCAAAGTCAGGGCTTATAAGCAACGCAAACGGAAAGCTTTGAATACATGAGCAGTCAGAAACATGGCGCGGGCTTTACAGCAGTTGCGGTGTCGCCTGGAAGACGATTCTTCTCCACTTCTACAACTCGCACATGTTGTGGGACCACTAAAAAAGCAAAGTACCCAAAACACTCAGTTCGCTCGCGTCCTGTTTTTGTTTTTGTTACCGGACGCTCTTGCAGCTTTTTGTTTTTGTTTTGACGCCGCGTTGTCACTCTTGTTTTTGTTGTTGTGCGCTTAATAGTTTGCAGGGGGCGTGCCAGTTTTTGAAAAGCGTTTATTAACAGAGAGTTACGAAAAGTGTAGACATAGGTGTTACCCCGTACCCGGTGGAAGTGTTACCTGTGTCACGTTATCTGGAGAGGGAGTGTTACCGTGAGGAACAGGGAGGTAACAAATGAACTGGGGCTCATTTGTTACCTTTCGGATGGTCAGCTGCCGGCGCCTTTTTTACGGGGAATGCCCAGTCGTTGGCGGCGCTCCCACAGCGATTTACGGCTGATGCCGAGTTTCTGGGCCAGCTCGGTTTCACTCATACGATCTTGATTTTCAAGAACAAAGTGCTGGAAGTAGTCTTCCAGGGACAAGTCGTTGGCAGAATCTGCGTCGCGGGTGGGCGTTTGTTCGTTGTCGCCTTCCACCAGGGTTTCGGGGATGTATTCGTCGCCGTAATCACTGTCCAGGTCCAGCACAGAGGGGGTGATGACGTCGGTATCGGTCAGGATTGACGCCCGCTCGATGGCATTTTCCAGTTCCCGCACGTTACCGGGCCAGCGGTAACGCTCCAGGGCCTGCATGGCTTCCGGGCTCAGGCTGAGGTCCGGGCGTCCGAGTTTCTCTGCTTGCCGTTTCAGGAACCGGCTGGCCAGGCCCAGCACATCGCCCCGGCGTTCCCGCAGTGGCGGAATACGGATCTGCATCACGTTCAGGCGGTAATAAAGGTCTTCCCGGAACTCGCCGGTGCGGGTCATCGCTTTCAGGTTGCGGTGGGTAGCGGCGATCATCCGCACGTTTACTTTCTGGCTTTGGGTAGAGCCTACCCGGCGTATTTCGCTTTCCTGCAGTACCCGCAACAGGCGGGCCTGGGCTTCGGCGGGCAATTCGCCGATTTCGTCCAGGAACAGGCTGCCACCGTCGGCCGCTTCGATCAGGCCGGTACGGGCTGAAACCGCACCGGTAAAGGCGCCTTTTTCGTGGCCGAACAGTTCCGATTCAATCAGGCTCTCGGGGATGGCGGCGCAGTTTACCGAAATCAGGGGCTTGTTGGCCCGTGGGCTGAGCAGGTGCAGGGCCCGGGCGGCCAGTTCCTTACCGGTACCGGATTCGCCCTGGATAAGCACCGTGGTTTCTGTGGGGGCTACCTTGCGGATCAGGGTGAATACCCGCTGCATAGGCTCGCAGGTGCCAAACATGACGGTCGACGGATCACCGGATGGGGTGTCTGCGGTTCGGTCAGGGCCTTCATCGGCCCGGCTGCTGGCGGGCTCGTGGCCGCGGGCCAGGATGTTCTCCACAGCAGCCAGCATTTCGTCATGGTCGAAGGGCTTGGCAATGTAGTCCACAGCGCCCATTTTCATGGAGTCCACGGCGGAGCGCAGGCTGGCATAGCTGGTCATGATCAGCACCGGGGTGTCCGGCGCCCGGGTGATCATTTCGGTGCCGGGCGCGCCGGGCAGTCGCAGATCGGTGATGATCAGGTCAAAGCTGTCGGGGTCCAGCCCTTCGGCTTCTTCTACAGAGACGGCATCGGTCACTTCGTAGCCGGCGTGCTGAAGCAGCTTGCGGACTGCCGAGCGGATAATGTCTTCGTCTTCAACTATCAGAATACGGGGCATATTGCGTTCACGACCTTTCGTTCGGGCTGCTGTTGCCGGTATCGGTTTCTGGCTCGTAGGCGGGCAGGCGCAGCCTCATGCAGGTGCCGCGGCCGGTGGCTTTGTCGGCCGGGCTTTCTACCTGGATGTTGCCATAGTGTTCTTCAACAATACTGTACACCAGGGATAACCCCAGGCCCGTGCCTTTGTTGGGGGCCTTGGTGGTGTAAAAGGGCTCGAATATGTGGTCCAGCTGATCTGCCGGTATACCGGAGCCTTCATCAATCACCTCGATGATAGCGGAGTAGCCGTCGCCCTTACCATTGACCGTTATGGTACCTCCGTCTGGCGAGGCGTCCCTGGCGTTGGCCAACAGGTTAACAAATACCTGAACCAGCCGCTGCTCGTCGCCTAGCACCTGCATGGAGGGCGGGCAGTCGTTAACAAAGCGGATGCCCATGCCCCGTTCGCTGAGTGACAGCAGGTTGATGGATTCTTCCACGCAGCGGTGAATGTTGACCGGTTCATAGCGGTTTGCGTGGGCATGGTTGCCGGTACGGGCGAAGTTCATCAGGGATTGGAGGATGGCGGAAATGCGCCGGGTCTGCTGCTGTATCTGGTCTGCGGTTTCCAGGATGCCGGGGTCGTCGGTTTCCAGCTTCAGGTTCTGGGCCAGGGAGGAAATGCCGGTGACCGGGTTGCCGATTTCATGGGCCACGCCAGCGGCCAGGCGGCCAACAGAGGCCAACCGTTCGCTGTGCATCAGTTCGTCTTCCAGCAGGCGGGTTTCGGTCTGGTCTTCCACCAGGATAATGGAACCGCCTTCGGTGTGGTCCGGGCCGCTCAGGGCCGCTTTGTGCAGGTTCAGCCAATGGGGCTTGCCCCGCAGGTCCAGCCGGTGCTTGTAGCGGTGTAGCTCCGAGCCCCGGTTAAAGTCATCCAGCAGGGTGTGCCAGTGCTCGGGAAGGGCCATCAGCCGGGCGCCCACCACTTCGTCAGCGGAAATGCCGGTGAGTGCTTCGATGGCGTGGTTCCACATCAGGATTTCGCCGTCCTCGCCCACCGAGCAGGCCGGGATTGGCAAGTTCTGCAGGGTTTGCCGGTAATGCCGGCGCAGGTTGTCCAGCTCCCCGGCCAGGCCGGTCAGCTGGTTCTGGTAATCCCCCAGCGCCCGCTCCACATAGCGGATATCCTGGCCGGTGACGCCGTGGGTCAGGGGCTTGAAGCCCAGGTGCCGCTTTACAATATCCCGGGCCACCGAGGGCCCCAGCAGGCCGGACAGGTTGATTTCGATCTGGTCCCGCAGCCGGCGCAGCTGGTACGGCCGGAACTCCACATTGGGCAGTTTCAGCTGGGCCAGGGCCCGTTCTACTTCCCGCCGTGCCACGCTCTGGCCGAGCGGATCCGCCAGTTGCTGGATGAATTCCTTGGAGGATGCCGCCAGCAGTTCCCGGCGCTGGGGCCGGGACAGTGCGCCCATGGAACAGGCCTGGGCAGCGCTGGTCTCTTCCGCCGACGCGGGGCTGATGATCGAGACCAGGGCAAAGACCGAGATATTCGCCGTCAGGCTGATAAAGGTAAAGATGTGCCAGTTGTCGTAGCCCGGGTTGATGGGCAGGTCGAGCCAGTACAGCAGATCCGTGGCAGACGAGAACGGCAGTACCAGGGTAAACAGCCAGATGGTCAGGCCGGTAACCAGACCCGCGACCAGCCCCCGGCGATTGCCTTCCGGCCAGTAGATGACTCCGAGCGCGCCGGGCAGCAGTTGCAGGGTACCGGACAGGGAAATCGCGCCCAGAATGGACAAGTCCAGTTTCTGGCCGATGGTTTCGTGGAACAGCAGGGCCAGGAACAGGATAACGGCGATCAGCAGGCGCTTGACCCACTGCAGCCAGCGGTAGATGTCGCCCTGATCCCTCGGGGTTTTCAGGGGCAGCACAACGTGGTTCAGCACCATGCCGGCCAGGGCAAGGGTGCTGACAATCATCAGGCCGCTGGCGGCAGACAAACCGGCAATGTACATCAGCATGGTCAGGGCCGGGCTGCCCAGCGCCTGGGAAACGCCGATACTGAAGAAGGCGGGCGGCGAGGTGACGTCCAGTGCCTGTGCCCCCCAGACAATCAACGGAACCGGCAGGCCCACCAGCAGCAGGTAAAGCGGCAGGCCCCAGCTGGCCTTGGCCAGCGCCCGGGGTGACGGGTTTTCGCTGAAGGTCATGTGGTACATGTGTGGCAGCACAAGGGCGGCGGCGAAGGACATCAGCAGCAGGGCGCGCCAACTGCCGTCGTTGATCGCCATGGTCATGGCTGCTTCCGGGTGGGAATTCTGCGCCAGCCAGTCGTCCAGCCCGCGGGTGCCATCGAAGACACCGAACAGGATGACGCCGCCAAGCACCAGCAGGGCGATGACCTTCACCAGCGAGTCGAAGGCAATGGCCAGTACCAGGCCCTGATGGTTGTCGGAACTCTGATGCCGTCGTGCCCCGAACAGCATGGTGAACAACACCACGATCAGGGCAAACATCACGCTGATGGCTTCCGGTGAGGTGGCCGGCGCCAGCAGGCTGGCAGATAAAGTAACCGCCTGTATCTGCATACTCAACAAGGACAGGATAGCGGCGGCGGAACAGAGGGTTACCAGGGTGCCCGCCCACTGGCTGCGATACCGGTAGGCGAACAGGTCGGCCAGGGATGTGAGCTGGTAGGCCCGGGCAATTCTCAGAATGGGGTTAAGCAGCACCGGTGCCAGCAAAAAGGCACCACTGATGCCCAGGTAATAGGCCAGGAAGCCATAACCGGACTCCGCTGCCATGCCAATGGCGCCATACACGGCCCAGATGCCGGCATAGACCCCGAGGCTGAGGGTATACACCAGGGGGTGACGCACCCAGCGGCGCATCATTGTGCCCTGTTCGGTGCCCCAGGCAATACCGAACAGCAGGACAAGGTAAAGAAGGCTGGCCAGTAACAGGCCGGTGGCACTAAAACTCATTGGGATCCCGTCGCCATTCCAGCCAGACGCCGATGGCTATCAGCCCGCCCCAGATCACGTAGGGGCTGTACCAGACGTTATCCGGCGACGTCCACCAATCCAGGATGTTCGGGGAAAAAATATAGATGGCCAGTACCAGCAGAAAAACCAGACGGTAAATGTACATCGGCTCAGTGGTCCGAACGGGTGTGTGTACCGGGGGTTATACCACGGGCCTGCCGGGATGTCAGGGGAATAGCCTGTCTCTGCCAGTTTGCCCGGCCCCAGTCCAGTATCTCGTCTACACCGCGAGCGGCCAGTTCCGGTGGCGGATTTTGTCCCAGCGCCTGCAGTGCCTGTACCAGGTTCTCTGCCGGGCGGGTATCGTCCAGCGCCGGGGCATGGGTCTGTTTGCTCAGTTTCTGGCCCTGGTCGTTCAGGATCACCGGAATATGCAGCCAGTGGGGCGGCTGTGTGCCCAGCGCCCGGTAGATCTGTTGCTGCTGGGCGGTCATGTCCAGCAGGTCTGAGCCACGAACAATGTGGGTGATGCCCTGGTCGATGTCGTCCACCACCACCGCCAGCTGGTAGGCGTAGAAGCCTTCCTTGCGCAGGATGACCGGGTCGTCGATTTCGGCATGTACCTGCTGTTGCTGCGGGCCCAGCAGCTGGTCATGCCAGTGGCTGGTTTCGTCATGCAGGGCAAAGCGGATGGCGAAAGGCTCGTTGCCAACGCCGGCAGTGCCGTTGCGACAGTGGTTCGGGTGCCGGCCACCATGGGCTTGCAGTTGTTTGCGGGAACAGCGGCAGCGATAAGCCTTGCCGGATTCCAGCAGCTGGCTGATGGCGTCCTGATAGGCGTCATGGCGCTTTGACTGAAAGCGTACCGGTTCGTCCGGGAACAGGCCGTGGCAGTCCAGGGAATGGAGGATTTGTCCGGTGGCTTCGGGTGGTTCCCGCAGAGGATCCAGGTCTTCGATTCGTACCAGCCAGTCACCGCCAGCGGTTCGGGCTTCCAGCCAGCTGGCCAGGGCCGTAACCAGTGAGCCGAAGTGCAGGGGGCCGGTTGGGGAAGGCGCAAAGCGCCCGCGGTAGCGGGGTTGCTTCATAGGGAGTCATCTGGCCGGCAGCGGGTGCTGCCGGCCATTGAGGCGTGATCAGATGCCAGTCTGGCGCTCGCGGATTTCTGCCAGGGTTTTGCAGTCGATGCAGAGCGCGGCGGTCGGGCGGGCCTCCAGCCGGCGAATACCGATTTCCACGCCGCACTGGTCGCAAAAACCGTAGTCGTCTTTGTCGATGCGGTCGATGGTCTGGTCAATCTTCTTGATCAGTTTACGCTCACGGTCCCGTGTGCGCAGTTCCAGGCTGAACTCTTCTTCCTGGGTTGCGCGATCGCTGGGATCCGCGTAGTTTGCGGCGTCTTCCTGCATATGGTGCATGGTGCGGTCCACTTCTTCCATCAGCTCCTGTTTCCATTGCAGGAGCAGATCTTTGAAGTGCTGCAGCATGTCAGCACTCATATACTCTTCACCCTTCTTCATTTCATAAGGGGTGAAGTTGGTAAAACGTTCGCGTGGTTGTTCTGCAGTGTTTGCCATTGAACCCGGCCTCTTGTTTGTACTTCACAAGAACGCTTTGCTTCCGCCGCGCCAGCGTGGCTGCGCGGTTTAACCCTGGATAAAGCATTCGTCCTGAATCGGGAGTTTGCGGAAAATAGCAGATAAGTTACGGGGGTGCCAGCCCTGTAACGCCGACTTTATGGGGAGATCACGTGAAGTTTCCTGAAGCTTTGGTGGAAGGGCGCCTGATCCGGCGCTACAAACGCTTTCTGGCGGATGTCCGCCTGCCCGGTGGCGAGGAGGTAACCGCTCACTGCCCCAACACCGGTTCCATGCTGGGGTGCCAGCCGGAGAACGCCAGGGTGTGGCTCAGCCGCAGCGACAACCCCAGGCGCAAGCTGCAATACACCTGGGAGTTGGTGGAAACCTCACCCGGGGTGCTGGCCTGTGTGAATACGGCGCGGCCCAATGCCCAGGCCCGGCATGCCATTGAAAGCGGCGTGGTAGAGGGGTTGGCCGGGTACAGTACCGTCCGTAGCGAAGTGCGGTACGGTGAGGAAAAAAGCCGGATTGACCTGCTGCTCTCCGGCCATGCCAGCGAGCCGGATGCCTGGGTGGAGGTCAAGAATGTCACCCTGGCCGAAGGCGGGCGGGGCTATTTTCCGGATGCGGTCACCGAGCGGGGCCAGAAGCACTTGCGTGAGTTGATGGCGCAGGTGGCAAAGGGAGACCGTGGGGTGCTGTTCTTCCTGGTGAACCACACCGGTATCGAAGAAGTACGCCCGGCAGACCACATCGATGCCCGCTATGGCCAGTTACTGCGCCAGGCTTGTGAAGCGGGGGTGGAAGTGGTGGCGTACCGCGCGGCCCTGGCCGGTGACGATGGTAACCCCACCGGCCGGCTGGACCTGACAGAAGCAGTACCGGTCAACCTGGAGCCCTGACCGGTACCCTGAGGGCTTACTGGGCCGGAGCCAGGCCCAGGTGCTGGCGGATGCGGTCTGCCACTGCCTCGGCCACATGCTCCTGCTCGGTGTGCAGGTGCACGGTGTGGGTTTTCTCTTCCGTGGTCAGGGGTTCGAACCAGCTTTGCTGGGCATCCAGTAGCTCTTCGGTAGCTTCGGAGGCATCCCCTTTGCGTTTGCGCACCCATTCCCGGCGCAGTTGTTCCGGTGCTTCGCAGTGCAGCAGGGCAAAGGGCACGCCCTGGTTCTCCGCAACACTGGCAAACAGGTTGCGTTCATGTTCCTTCAGGCAGGCGGCATCCACGATCACCGAGGCGCCGGAGGCCAGCAGGTCACCGGCCAGGGTCGTCAGGTGCTGATAGGTTTGCTCTGTTACTTCCGGGCTGTAGAGGTCTTCACCCAGGCCTGACTTGCTGCTGTCCAGCGGCCCCAGGCCATGCAGGCGCTTGCGCTCGACATCCGAACGCAGCCGAATCAGCCCCAACTCGCCGGCCATGGCGGCACTTACACAGGTCTTGCCGCTGGCAGAAAGCCCGGTGGTGGCCAGCAGGTAATGGTTGGGAATGGCGCCGTAGTTTTCCGCCAGCTGAGCGTAGCCGCGATAGCGCTGCATCAGTTCTTCCCGCTCCTGATAGTTCAGGCTCGGGTTGCCCATGGTGAGCAGGGCAATCTTGGCCCGCACCATGGCGCGGTAGGCTTTGTACAGGGGCAGCAGTGCCAGTCCTTCGAAGTCGCCGCGGTATTCCAGGTAGGTGTTCAGAACCAGGTTGGCCAGCGCCGGCTCGTTCCGGGATTCCAGGTCCATCAGCAGGAAGGCCAGGTCGTTAATCACATCAATCCAGCGGAACGGCTCGTTGAATTCGATGCAGTCAAACACCGTTACCTTGTCGTTGAATACGGTGATATTGGCCAGGTGCAGGTCGCCATGGCACTCCCGCACCAGGCCGTTGCCCCGGCGGCTGGCGATCAGCTCGCGGTGGCGTTCAAAGGTGGTGCGGGTCCAGTCTTCCAGGGCGTCCAGCTGGGTCAGCAGGGCCTTGTCGGTCAGCAGGGGGCGGACCTGGTCGAAGTTTTCCTGCATGGCGGCGTAGACGGCTTCCGGTGTGCCCAGGGGCTTGTCATCGGTAATGGGGGGCAGGCTGTCGTGAAACTGTGCAGCCTGCCTTGCCACGCTGGCCAGCAGTTCTGCCGTCAGCTCGCCCCGTTCCTGGCGACGATCGAACAGCTCGTCCTGGTTGAACTGGCGCATGCGGATGGCGTATTCGAAGGGCTCGCCTGCACCGCCGATTTGCGGTTGCTCCGGGCTGCCGGTGATGGGCAGTACATCCAGGTAAAGCTCCGAGGCCAGCCGGCGGTTAAGCCGAAGCTCCTCTTCGCAGAAGTGTTTGCGGCGTTCAAGGGTAGAGAAGTTGAGGAAGCCGAAATCCATGGGCTTCTTGATTTTGTAGGCGTAGTCGCCGGTCAGCAGAACCTGGGAAATATGGGTTTCGATAACCCGGAAATCCTTCACCGGGTGGTCGTACAATTCCGGGTTCTGCAGTGCCTTCACCAGTGTATCCGGGGCGTTCTCGCTCACATTGTTCTCCTGGGTTCCCTGAACTCGTTGATTTTTCTTGGCCTATCATAGCGGGCAGATTACAGAAATAACACATTACAGGCCTGCCGGTCGCCCATGTGGCTTCGTTATAATCGCGGCATGAGTAAATCATCTTCTTCCCGTAAAAAATCTCCCAAATCCCGCTCCGGAAACCAGAAATCCGGCTTCTGGCGTTTCATGCTCCGGGCCGGTGCCCTGGGGCTGGTGTTGCTGGCCGGCTGGATGGTGTACCTGGATGCGGTGGTCACCTCCCGTTTCGAAGGCCGGCGCTTTGAGGTGCCATCCCGGGTGTATGCCCGGCCACTGGAACTGTATGACGGCGCCAGCGTAAGCGCAGGGAGCCTGGTGCGTGAACTGGAGCTGTCCGGTTATCGGCCGGGTGATGGCGTGCGGGCCGGCACTTATCAGCGTAATGGTGGCCGTTTTGTCATCAGTACCCGTGGTTTCCTGTTCCCGGACGGTGAAGAAGCCCGGCGCCGGTTATCGCTGGTGGTGAGTGGCGACCGGGTCAGCTCGTTCTCAGTACTGGCGGGGCCATCGGCTGCGATTGTGCGGCTGGAACCGGCCCGCATTGGGGGTATCTACCCGGCCCATCGGGAAGACCGGGTACTGGTGCAACTGGAAGAGGTTCCGGAATTGCTGCCGCTGGGCCTGATGGCGGTGGAAGACCGCCGTTTCTACGATCACTTTGGCGTTGCGCCGCTGTCCATTGCCCGGGCCATGCTGGCCAATATCAAGGCGGGCGGGATTGTTCAGGGCGGCAGTACCCTGACCCAGCAGCTGGTGAAAAACTTCTTCCTGAGCCGGGAGCAGACACTGGTTCGTAAAGCCAACGAAGCCCTGATGTCGATTTTGCTGGAGCTGCATTACGACAAAGACGACATCCTGGAAACCTATCTGAACGAAGTGTATCTGGGGCAGGCGGGCACCCGCAGCATTCATGGCTTCGGCCTGGCCAGCCAGTTCTATTTTGGTGAAAGCCTGAAAGACCTGGCCCCGCACGAGCTGGCACTGTTGATTGGTATGGTAAAAGGCCCCAGCTATTACAATCCTCGCCGACACCCGGAACGGGCCACGTCGCGCCGGAACCTGGTGCTGGATGAAATGGCCGAGGCCGGGCTGCTGGCCGAACCGGAGCTGGCGAAGCAGAAATCACGTCCGCTGGGTGTGAGCGCAAAGCCTTCGTTTACCGAGAACCGTTACCCTGCCTACATCGACCTGGTGCACCGGCACCTGGCCCGGGATTACCAGCAGGAAGACCTGCAGAGCGAGGGGCTGCGTATTTTCACCACACTGGACCCTGCAGTGCAGCATGCTTCGGAAACAGCGGTCAGCAAAACCCTGCCGAAACTGGCCAATGCGGATGAACTGGAAGCCGCACTGGTGGTTACCGCAAAGGATACCGGTGAGGTACTGGCACTGGTGGGTGGCAAGGATCCGCAATTTGCCGGCTTTAACCGGGCGGTGGATGCCCACCGGCCGATGGGTTCTCTGATCAAGCCGTTTGTTTACCTGACCGCCCTGGAACAGCCGGGTCGTTACACGCTGATCACGCCGGTTAAAGACCAGGCGTTCACCCTGGAATTCGATGACGGCCGGCTCTGGCAGCCAAAAAACTTTGATAAGGAAGAGCGCGGCGAAGTGCCTTTGCACCTGGCCCTGTCCAAATCCTATAACCTGCCTGCGGTGCGGGTGGGGCTGGATATCGGCATTCCGAATGTTCAGCAAACACTCCGGGGTTTCGGGGTGACCACGCCGATATCCGATTACCCGTCGATGCTACTGGGTTCTGTGTCCCTGGCTCCGGTGGATGTGGCCCAGCTGTATCAGGGCCTGGCCACCGGCGGTTTCAACACCCCCTTGCGCACCATCCGGGAAGTGACCGATGCCGATAACGAGCCGTTGTCCCGCTACAACCTGAAAGTAGACCAGGTGGCAGACCCGGCCGCCGTGCACCTGGTGCAGTACGCCATGCAGGAAACCATGCAGGAAGGCACCGGCCGCTCTGCCTACTATACCTTGCCTGACCAGCTCACCCTGGCCGGTAAGACCGGCACCACCGATGATGGCCGGGATGCCTGGTTTGCCGGCTTCAGCGGCGACTTGCTGGCGGTGGCCTGGGTGGGCCGTGACGACAACGGGCCAACGGTTCTGACCGGCGCCTCTGGCGCGCTGCCGGTGTGGTCATCGATGATGTCGCAGATTCCCCAGCACGGGTTTTCACCGGTAATGCCGGACGGCGTGCAGTATCATTGGGTAGATGCCGAGGCCCAGGCCCTGACCGGTGAGGGCTGTGCCAATGCGCGGCTGGTGCCATTTATCACCGGCAGCGAGCCGGTAATGAGCACAGATTGCAACGGCAATATCGGCCGGCAAATTCGCAGTTGGTTTGAAGGATTGTTCCAATGATAAAAGTAACCAGTATCCGTTTCGCACCGCTTGCCCTGGCGCTGGCCCTGGCGGGTTGTGCCAGCGGCCCCGGTGGTGGCTCCATTTATGTGCCGATGGGCGGCGGCGAACCCTCCCGGGCACCTGAGCCGCCGAGAACTGCGGAGCCTGAGCAGAATTCTGAACAGGAGCCGGAGCCTCGCGTCTGGCGCAAAAGCGAAGAGCCCGCCGTGAGTGAGCCGGAACAGCCATCCCGTGCACCCAGTTACCGGGAATCCGGTGATGCCCTGCCTGCAGCAGCGGTCACCCTGATTCGGGACGCCGACCAGCGTTTGCAGCAAGGGGATTCTGCCGGAGCAATCTCCAGTCTGGAGCGGGCACAGCGAATTGCGCCGCGTTCGGCAGAGGTCTATTTCAAGCTGGCAGAAGCCTATGTGGCCGGTGACAACCTGGGAGCGGCGGAGCAGTTCACCCTGAAAGGGCTGTCTCTGGCGGGCAATAACTCAAGCCAGCAGCGTTCAGGCTGGCTGTTGCTGGCGGATATCCGTCGGGCGAGGGGAAATGTTGCGGGGGCCAGCCAGGCCGAGGATCGGGCCCGGGCGTTGTAAAACTGAACGGGGCTGCCAATTGGCAGCCCCGTAGCGGTTCAGAAGTTTATGATGGTTGTTTCGCCAGCCGATACAGTGGCGTTCTGTCCGTCGGTGAAGAGCAGATCATCATTTGAAGGCTCGCCTTCGGCATCTTCGATCAGATCGCTGTCGCAGGTGTAGCTGACGGTGTATGAGCCTTCGGGGATAAAGCTTGCCTGATAGCGGTATTCGTCATTACCTTCAACTGGCACAACAACCAGTGGTTCGTTATCGCTGCCAATGTCGTCCGGCAAAAGATCCGGGCCTGAGTGTACATACACATTGCCCAGAAAGCCTTCTGTGGTGCTTACGCCGCCACAGTACTCGGTGATCAGCTCCGGAGCGACTGTACCGGTAATGGTCCCAACCTGGGCGTTATCAACCAGGCGAAGTACTGGCTTCAGCTTGTAACTGTTGGGGTCGTTCTGGGGGTTAACGATCGACTTCCTGACGTCAAAATCAATGGTGATTGCCACTTCGCCGCCAGCAGGCACAGTGAATCCACTGGCCCGAATGCCTCGGGCTGAGGGAGTGGTCAGCGGGTATTCCCCACCGTCGATCACGATGTTGTTGTTCTCGCCGATTTCCAGTCTTACCCACTGGTACTCGCCGGCATCCAGCTCTTCCCGGTCCAGAAGTGCCTTTACCTGACCATTCTGGTAATCAAGCAGGTTGACCGGCTCCGGAATCTCCAGCTCGTATCTCACCGGAGAACCATCCTGGTGCTTGAGTACAAGAGCTGTGACTTCGATGTTTACGGCCTCGGCATGGTCTACAGGCGCATCCGTCAGCCCTACCGAAACTGTACCTGTTTGTCTGGTACTGCCTCCGTCGCCGCCACTGCCACCGCAGGCAGCCAGGGCGCCGGCGAGGGCGGAAACTGCGAATACCTTGGTTGAATTCTTCATAAATCCTCCGGTTTGTATTCTTTCCGTTGTAAGTCCGGCGTTGTGGTCGCCAGTACTGATCTCACGAAGCCGTTGCGGGTGGGGTTCCGTCACTTTGATTAACATTTGCACATGTTTTGGCCATAATGCGTGGCAAGTGCATGGCGGGCGCAGCTGTTATAGACTGCGCGCGTCCCGAAACCGCAACCAGGCAGTCGTTTTTTGGCAATCCTTCCGTTTCGTCCCTCAGCCCAGAAGCGTTTTCAGCGTATGGTGCAGCCGCACCTGCAAGCTATGCACGGCTTCGCCTGGCGACTGACCGGCAACAGCCAGGATGCCGAAGACCTTGTGCAGGATGTGGTGGTCAAACTTTACCCCCGGCTTGATGAACTCGAATCCGTAGACCAGCTGCGCCCGTGGCTGAACCGGGTTCTGTACCGGCAGTTTATTGATGGCCTGCGCAAGAAAAGCCGCCAGGCGGATCAGCCGGTGAGTGACCTGATGGATGCCGACAGCCAGTCAGACTGGCTGGATTCACTGGAAGCGGACGACCATTCACCGGAACTGGCCCTGGGGCAGGCGCTGACCGCCGGTATCGAACAATTCCGCGAAGGCAATTACCCCCTGGCCCGGGAGCACTTTGAGCGCTCGCTGGGGCTGGGTGCCGACACGCCCGCACTCCGCTACAACCTGGGCGTGGTCTGCTACAAAACCGGCGACTATGCCGCGGCCCGCAATCATTTTTCGACGTTACTCAATGGCGACGGCCAGGCCCTGGCCCAATATAACCTCGGATTGGTGGCACTGGCTGAGGGCCGGCCCGGACAGGCCCGCGACTGGTTTGGCCAGGCGGCAGCCGATGACGCACCGGATACAGTGCGGCAGCTTGCGGAGCGCCAGCTTGCGGACCTGTCAGTTCAGGACAACGCTTCCCGGCAGCAGTCCACGTTGGCCCGACAGGGCTATCTCTCTGCGGGTCTGGGCTACGACAGCAACATGGCCGGGGTGCCCGAGGATTCACCCAGTAATCGCGGCAGTGCCTTTGCCGAGCTGGTGGCGGCTGGCAGCCTTGGCTACCAGGCCACGGAGCGTTGGCGACTGGTTTGGGATGGTGTGCTCTATGGCCAGGACTATCACCACGACAGCGACTATGACACCTCGGTACTGCAGGCTCGGATAACCGCTTTGCAGGTGGTCGATGTCTGGGAACTGGGAATACGTGGGGGCGGCACCAGGGCCTGGCTTGGCGGCGATGAACTGGAAACCCGGGCCGGCCTGGCGTTACTGGCCCGCACCGATGCCTGTGCTGGGGCGGCTCTGTTGCACGGTTGTTCCTTTGAGCTGGCGGCAGAGCAGGTAAACGGCGGCCCCGGATACAGCGCCTACGATGGCCAGTGGTATCTGTTTGAAGCCCGGGCGGACCGGACCCTTGCAGGCTGGTTGCTTGAGGGTTTCTACCGCTGGGAGTCCAACAACCGGGACAATTTCAGCCAGGAAGGCTATGTGGTGAGTGTCTCGCCACGCCACCATGAAATCGGTATCGAGGCGATATACCCGTTACATCCGGATGTGCTGGTAGGCGCAGAGAGCGCGCTGCGGCACAGCCGCTATGATTCACCACACCAGTGGTTGGAACAGGATGTGTTGGTGGAGCGCAGGCGGAAGGACACCCGTCTGAAGTTGGGGCTGATGGCGGAATACTGGCTGAACCGGCAGTGGCTGGTGCGAAACCAGTGGCTGTATCGCAACCAGGACAGTGGAATTGACCGGTATGGCTACGACCGGCATACGCTGACGGTCTCGCTGGAAGGGGTATTCTGAAAGCAACAGGTTGCCCCGGCCCGATGATGACCCGGGCCGGGACTGCTTGCTTACCCGTTACAGGGTAGCCATCACCTTGCGCGCAGCGGCGATGGTGAACTCGATGTCTTCTTCAGACAACGCGGCACACACAAAGCCTGCCTCGAACGCCGACGGCGCGAGGTACACGCCTTCGGCCAGCATGCCCTGGAAGAACTTCTTGAAGCGCTCTACGTCACACTCCATGACCTGGTCAAAGCGGGTAACGGAGTCTTCCTTGGTAAAGAAGAAACCGAACATGGCACCGGCCGACTGCACGGTCAGCGGAATGCCTGCTTCGTCTGCTGCGGCTTTGAAGCCGTCCCGCACCTTATTGGTCTTCTCGATCAGTTTGTCGTGGAAGCCGGGCTCGGAAATGGCATTCAGGGTGGTCAGGCCGGCGGTCATGGCCAGCGGGTTACCACTCAGGGTGCCTGCCTGGTACACCGGGCCCAGCGGAGAGATGTGCTCCATGATTTCCCGCTTGCCGCCGAAGGCGCCGACCGGCAGGCCGCCACCGATCACTTTGCCCAGTGCGGTCAGGTCCGGGGTGATGCCGTAGTAACCCTGAGCGCCGCCGAGGGAGACCCGGAAACCGGTCATCACTTCGTCGAAAATCAGCACGGTGCCGTGCTCGTCACACACTTCCCGCAAACCTTCCAGGAAGCCCGGAACCGGCGGAATGCAGTTCATGTTGCCGGCCACCGGCTCCACGATGATCGCAGCAACCTGGTCGCCGATCTCTTTGAACGTTTCCCTTACGCTGTCGATGTCGTTGTAGGTAAGGGTAATGGTGTGCTCGGCCAGGCTCGCCGGGATGCCCGGGGAGTTGGGCACGCCCAGGGTCAGGGCGCCGGAACCGGCTTTCACCAGCAGCGAGTCCACGTGCCCGTGGTAGCAGCCTTCAAACTTCACAATTTTGTCGCGGCCGGTGTAGCCACGGGCCAGGCGGATGGCGCTCATGGTGGCCTCGGTGCCGGAGTTGACCATGCGCACCAGCTCAATGGACGGCACCAGTTCGCACACCTTCTTGGCCATCTCGGTTTCGATGGCGGTAGGCGCGCCGTAGCCAACGCCAAGGTCGACCTGGGCGTGCAGTGCCGCTTTGATGCGCGGGTCAGAATGACCCAGGATCATCGGGCCCCAGGAGCCGATGTAATCGATGTAGCGCTTACCGTCTTCATCGTACAGGTAGGCGCCTTCGGCATGGTTGAAAAACACCGGGGTGCCGCCCACGCCACGGAAGGCCCGCACCGGAGAGTTAACGCCGCCGGGAATGTATTTCTGGGCCTGTTCAAACAGATCATCAGAATGAGTCACAGTGAGCTCCTGTCAGTCGGAATGTGTGTAAAGCGGATGGTGCCGGGCAAACAGCTGGCAGAATTGCTTTGCCCGGGTTTCAATCTCGGTTGGAGTGCCGCCGAACAGACTGCCGACCACGGCCAGCAGGTCTGCGCCGGCCAGAATCAGCGGCTCGGCGTTATCGGCGGTTATGCCGCCAATGGCGGTAATCGGCAAGGCCAGTGTTTTCGCTTCGGTCAACACGGTTGCTTCGGCCACCGGCGCGCCGGGCTTGGTGCCCGAGTTGTAGAAGCGGCCAAAGGCCAGGTAATCGGCGCCGGCGGATTTTGCTGCCCTGGCCAGTTCAAGGCGATGATGGCAGGTGATGCCGATAATCGCCTCCGGGCCCAGCAGGCGCCGGGCTTCGTCCGGAGCACCGTCGTCCTGGCCCATGTGAACGCCTGCCGCGCCAACCCGGTGTGCCAGCTGCGGGTCGTCGTTGATCAACAGGGGTACGCCGGCGTTGCGGCACAGGCTGTTGAGGTCTGTAGCCTGGCGCAGCCGTTCTGCAGACGAGGATCCCTTGTCCCGGTATTGCACCAGCACGGCACCACCGCGCAGCGCGGCTTCAACGGAATCCAGCAGGGTTTCCGGGGGCGTCAGCCGGTTGTCGGTGATGGCATACAGCCCCGGTTGCAGCTTCTGGCTCAGCGTTCCCACAGGATGCCCCGATCCGGAATTCGCTGGCCCTGGCCCACGCTGAGGGCGTGCAGCAGGGTGCGGTGTACATAGTTCTGGGCCTGAGAGATGGACGCCCGGGCTGATAACCCACTGGCCATCCCGGTGGCAATGGCGGCAGCCAGGGTGCAACCCGTACCGTGGTATTCGTTACTGCCAACCCGCTCGACTTCCCAGTGCATGGGTTCCGGGGAGTGGTTGTACAGGGTGTTGGTGATATGAACGCCGGTGCCATGACCGCCTGTTGCCAGTACGGAGCGGCAACCGGCCTGAAGCAGTTTCATGGCAGCTTGGTCGGCATCATCGCTGCCGCCTAGCTGGGCCAGCTCTTCGCCGTTCGGGGTGATCATTTCCGCGCGAGGGAACAGTTTGTCCTTCATGGCCTGGACCAGCTCGTCATCGGCCAGGTCGCCACCACCGGCGGCCTTGATGACCGGATCGACAATCAGGGGCAGTTCGTCATCCTGGCTGTCCAGGAAGTCCTTCAGCACACCGACAATGGCGGCGTTACCCAAGGCTCCGGTTTTTACCGCGTGGATGGTGATGTCCTTGTCCAGGCACTGTAATTGCTGGCGGATCAGCCGGGCGTCAACGGCTTCGGCGCCATACACGTTGTGGGTATCTTGTACCGTCAGGCAGGTAACAACCGGTAACGGGTGGCCGCCCAGTGAGGTAATGGCCTGGATGTCAGCCTGGATGCCGGCACCACCGGAAGGATCCAGACCAGACAGTACAAGAACGTGGGGGCGGGTGTAATTGTTAATGCTGTGCCTCCTCAGAAAGGTTTAACAACGGCCAGGATCACCACGGCCAGCAGGATAAATACCGGGATTTCGTTGAACCAGCGGTAGAACACATGGCTGCGATGGTTTTTGTCGTCACGGAACACCTTCACCAGGTGGCCGCAATAGAAGTGGTAGACAATCAGCAGGGTCACCAGTAACAGCTTTACGTGCAACCAGCCCTGGCTGAAGTAACCAGACACATTATAACTGATCAGCCACACACCGAAGATCACCGTGGCAATCATCGAGGGGGTGGTAATGCCCCGGTACAACTTGCGCTCCATGATCTTGAAGCGTTCCTGCCCGGGCTTGTCTTCGCAAGCTGCGTGATACACAAACAGCCTGGGCAAGTAGAAGATGCCGGCAAACCAGCACACCAGGGAAATTATGTGGAAGGCTTTAACCCACAGCATCTGTCAGCTCCGTCGGTATTGGTAATAACTTTCGATATCGGATTGAAGTACCACACCATAAACCCGCTGGATCATCGGAGCCACATGGCGTTGTACGTATAGCGCTTCTGCCTGGGAGTTGTCGAACTCGTTCAGGGCTTCTTCCAGGGTGGCCTGGTATTGTACCGGGGCAACGTCCCGCCGGTTAGCGGGAATTTCCATCAGGTCAACCGTCTCCGGCGCCTCTATACCTTCTTCGGCCACCTGCTTGGCGGTGTCTTCAAGGTAGCGGGCCAGGTCTACCGCCGGCAGCAGTGCGGTGGGGCCGTTGCTTCCGTCGATCAACAGCCACTTGGGTTCGGACTTGAGCGCCTTCCTGGCTTCCTCAACCGTCAGTTCCCGTTCTGTGCGCAGAATGCTCCTGTCCATGATGGCGCCCACGGAAACCCGGCGCAGGGCCTGGATCACCGGGGAGTTCTGGTAGCTGAGCCCCTGGCTTTTCAGGATCGTCAGGAACAGCGATTTCTTGCCGAAGGCTTCACTGGTTACCAGGCTGGCGGTGGTAATGATCAGCATGCCCGGCAGTATGATATTCGGGTTACGGGTAAGTTCCATGAGCGCCATCAAGGCCGCCAGCGGAGCCTGCAGCACGGCTCCCATCATGGCGCCCATTCCCAGCATGGCGTAGAAACCCACAGATGATGCCTGCTCCGGAAAAATCTGGGCCCCGATCAGCCCCATGGCACCGCCGAGGGTGGCGCCCATAAACACCGTGGGGCCGATCACCCCGCTGGGCATGCCCAGGCCGATGGAAATGCCGGTAATGATCAGCTTGGCGGCACCCACTCCGAGCAGCAGCCAGAACGCCAGTTCGCCGTGAATGGTCTGGCTGACCGTGTCGTAGCCGATGCCCATGGTTTCCGGGATGAATACAGCAAAAGGCACCATCAGCAGGCCGGCCATGGCAATGCGCAACAGCACCGGCCGGTGATGGAAACGCCCCATGCTGTCCACCAGCTGGATAAACGCCGCTGCAGCAATGCCGATAATCACCGCAATGGCGATAATCCAGGGAATTTCCAGCATCGAGTTCATGGTCAGGGCAGGCACGCTGAACGCCGGTTCGGAACCGTACACCACCTGGGTGACAATGGCGGCGCTCACAGCGGCCAGGATGATAGGGGTAAATCCGGCAATGGTGTATTCCATCATCACCACTTCCATGGCGAAGATAACGCCGGAAATGGGCGTGTTGAATGAGGTGGAAATGGCCGCTGCACAGCCACAGGCCACCAGGGTCCGAATGCTGTTGTTGGGCAGGCGCATCCACTGGCCGAGCAGGCTGGAAAACGCAGCCCCCAGGTGCACCGCCGGGCCTTCCCGGCCGGCGGACTGCCCACTGACCACGGTCGCCACACCGGCGACAAACTGCACCACGGCACTGCGGAATGAAATGTAGCCCTGGTGGTAATTCAGGCGCTCCATGATGTGCACGATCCCGACCTTGCGATCGTGGATGGCGAGCCGGTGCAGCAGCAGCCCGAGCCCCAGCGCGCCGGCCAGGGGCAGAAGGCCCCGGGTAAGGATATCCAGTTGCTCGAAGTTCTCGGAACCGGTCCCCGGCAGGAAGTGCTCCAGCGGCCATTCGATGGCGAGGCGGAACAGCAGGATGACCACACCGGTGACAATGCCGGATAACAGGCCCAGAACTGCCAGTTGGGGCAGGGCATCCACACCGGACAGTCTCCGCTGGAAAACGGGGATCAGGTGTTCGGTAATCTGTTGCCTGATACTTCGCATTGGCGCGGGATTCCGGTTTCTGACACGGCCTGGTCAATGGGTTTGGGCGGACATTGTAGCTCCGGGTCTGAAGGCTGCAATAAGTCCTTGGATTATCATGGTAGACTACAGGCAAATTCTGGCCAGAACACCTTGGAGGTTAGTGTGATAAAGACAGGCATTGTGGGTGGTACCGGATACACAGGTGTGGAACTGCTGAGAATCCTCGCAGTTCATCCGGAAGCCGAAGTTACCTGCATCACTTCCCGTTCAGAAGCCGGTATGCCGGTGGCTGATATGTACCCCAACCTGCGTGGTCACTATGACCTGGCTTTCTCCGAGCCGGACCCCGCGGTACTGGCGGAGTGCGACCTGGTCTTCTTCGCCACGCCCCACGGTGTAGCCATGCGCGCAGTGCCAGAGCTGATGAAAGCCGGCGTGCGGGTGGTGGATCTTTCGGCGGATTTCCGCCTGAAAGACCTGGATGTCTGGGCTGACTGGTACGGCATGCCCCATGAAAGCCCGGAGTGGGCAGAGAAAGCTGTTTACGGCCTGCCGGAAGTGGTTCGTGATGAAATCCGCCAGGCGCAGCTGGTGGCTAATCCCGGTTGTTATCCGACAGCCGTGCAGCTTGGCTTCCTGCCATTGCTGGAGTCCGGGCTGGTGGATCCGTCCCGGTTGATTGCCGATGCCAAGTCCGGTGCCAGCGGTGCCGGCCGGCAGGGCAAGATCGGCATGTTGCATGGTGAAGTCGGGGAAAGCTTCAAGGCCTATGGTGCTTCCGGGCACCGTCACCTGCCGGAAATCCGTCAGGGTCTGAGCCAGGCCGCAGGAACCGGCGTGGGTGTTACCTTCGTGCCCCACCTGGTGCCGATGATTCGCGGTATTGAAGCAACACTGTACGCCGAGTTGTCTGATGCCGCCGATTTCGACCGCCTGCAGGCGCTGTATGAAGAGCGGTACCGCAACGAGCCGTTCGTGGATGTCATGCCCTTCGGCAGCCACCCGGAAACCCGCAGTGTGCGCGGCGCCAACAACTGCCGTATGGCCCTGCACCGCCAGGAACAGAGCAACATCGTGATTGTAACCTCGGTGATCGACAACCTGGTGAAGGGTGCCGCCGGGCAAGCGGTACAGAACATGAATATCATGTTCGGCCTGGATGAAACCCTGGGGCTGAAAGCACCTGCTCTGCTGCCCTGAGGCTGAGTTGTGAGCGATACACGCAAACCTTCCGAAGAATATGTTGTTATCCGCCACCGGCCGGGCCACCGCCTGCGCCGGACGGTGATTCTGATCACCTTCACCGTGGTTGCTGCCGTGGCAGGCTACGTGGCCGGGTTGGCACAGGGCGGCTTTCGGCTGTCTTCGGTCGAGGCATCCAGCGAACAACTGGTGGAAGAAGTAGAGACGTTGCGGGGCCAATATCGTGAGGCCCGGCAGAACATGGTCAACCTGGAGAGGGGACGGGCGATTGACGAACACGCGCTCCGGGAAGCCCGGAACACTATGGTCAACCTGGAAACCCGGATTTCCGAACTGGAAGCGGACCTGACCTTCTACCGCAACATCATGGCACCCTCAGAAACGGCCGAGGGCCTGCAGGTGGACCGCTTTACCCTGCTGCCCGGGCGGGACAACCGGGCCTTCGATTTCAAGCTGGTGCTGACCCAGGTGGGAGATAACAAAAGCTACATTTCCGGGGTTGTGGCGGTGAATGTTATCGGTAACCTTGACGGCGAAAAAGAAGTGATCGCGCTGCGGGACCTGTCCGATGAAATCGAAGACCTCGGCGTGGCATTCCGGTTCCGGTATTTTCAGGATGTGGAAGGTAGCCTGATGCTTCCTGAAAACTTTGAACCCCTTGAAATCCAGGTAGTGGCTCAGGCTGAAGGGCGCAAGGCGTCACAGGCTGAACGCACCTTCGACTGGCAACAGATAGCGGAGTACTGAATAGATGATGGGCAAGAAAAAACAGAAACCGCGCCGCGCGACCGGGCAGTTCGATACCCTGATTTCGTCCCGGACCACCATCGAAGGTGATGTGCACTTTTCCGGTGGCCTGCATGTGGACGGCAAGATTCGCGGCCGCGTCATTGCCGAGGAAGGCAGCGACGCGGTAGTCCGGGTATCGGAAGTTGGCGAGATTACCGGCGATGTGATTGCCCCGCACATCATCATCAATGGCCAGGTGAAGGGCGACGTGCGTTCCTCTGCCCATCTTGAGCTGGCGGAAAAAGCGTCGATCACCGGTAATGTCTATTACAAGCTGGTCGAAATGGCCATGGGGGCTTCGGTAAACGGCAACCTGGTTCGGGAAACCGAAAACAGTGGCCTGCTGACCCATGACGGCGCAAAGCCCGAAGCGGATGAGGGTAAATCCGAATAGTTGATTGTTTTAGTCAGGAATACCATAATCGTTAGTCAGTCATACGTTGCCGGAGGCAGATCTTGAGTGTAGTCCAACAAATGGCCACCCCGTTGTTCTTCAGTGACAACGCCGTTGCCAAAGTGCGTGAGCTGATCGAGGAAGAAGAGAATCCTGGTCTCAAGCTGCGCGTATTTGTTACGGGCGGTGGTTGCTCCGGATTCCAGTATGGTTTCTCGTTTGATGAGAACCAGGAAGACGACGATACGGTGATCGAGCGGGACGGCGTGAAACTGCTGGTGGACTCCATGAGCTACCAGTACCTGGTTGGCGCAACCATCGATTACCAGGAAGGACTCCAGGGCTCTCAGTTTGTGGTGCAAAACCCGAACGCCAGTTCCACCTGCGGTTGTGGTAGTTCCTTCTCTATCTGAGCATTCAGGCCGGGTAAATCGCGCCCAGAATTCTTTCCCCTGAAGCGCCTGTTACCTCAGGCAGATTTCCCGGCAGGCCGGCTATGGTTTGCCGGGCCAGCCAGGCAAACGCTACCGGTTCCACCCATTGCGGATCCAGCCCCAGCTCTGCCGTTGTGGCCAGGTGTACCGACCCCAAACCCAGTCTCAACTCATTCATCAATACCGGATTGAAGGTGCCGCCGCCGCAGGCGAACACTGCCATATCGGCATTCTCCTGGGGCAGTTGCTGGAGGATGGTGGTTATGGTCAGTTGTAGCAGGGTTCTTTGCACGTCTTCCGGTGGCAAATCCGGAAAACGCTGGAGGTGGGTGTGAATCCAGTCGAGATTGAAGCGTTCCTTGCCGGTGCTCTTGGGCGGAGCCTTGCTGAAATAGGCATCTGATAACAGGCTGGCCAGAAGATCCGGGTTAGTGGCACCTTCATGGGCCCAGTGTCCGTTCTCATCATAGTGGCGGCCGGTCTGGTCCAGACACCAGGCATCGAGCAGTGCGTTCGCCGGCCCGGTATCAAAACCGATAACCGGTTTGCGTTGCCCGGCAGGGAGCCAGGTGATGTTCGCAATGCCCCCAAGATTCAAAATGCAGCGATCCTGCTGCGCCGAACCGAACAGCCAGCGATGAAAGGCCGGAACCAGGGGGGCACCCTGGCCATGGGCAGCCATGTCCCGCGAACGGAAATCGGCAACGGTGGTTACGCCGGTGGCCTCGGCAATCCAGGCGGCATTGCCAATCTGCATGGAGAAAGGCGCGGCGCCGGACGGTTGATGGCGGATAGTCTGCCCGTGGCTGCCGATGGCGCGGATCTCTTGCGGGTTGACTCCGGACTGGTGGATAAGGTCGCTGGCGGCCTTGGCAAAGTGCTGGCCGGTGAGGGTGTCCAGTTCGCCAATTTCATCCGGGTCGGCCTGATTGCGCACCGCCTGCAGCAGGCGGTGGCGAAGCTGTTCAGGATAGGGCAGGGAGAGCGTGCTGTGGATGTTCACGCCGGGCTCGCCGAAGGACACCAGCACAGCATCGACTGAGTCCATGCTGGTGCCTGACATCAGGCCGAGCCAGAGTGTCATGATCAGTTATCCGAAGCGAATGCCAGCTGGCGGCCACTTTCGCGGAACACATTGAACTGCGCCAGGCGCTGTTCGGTAAACTGCTTGAAGCGGGCCATTTCGGTGCTGGGCACCGGCTGGGCGTCTGGCAGTTTTACGGTCCGGGAGTTCTTGGCTACGCCATTGATCCGGAACTCGTAGTGCAGGTGCGGGCCGGTAACCATGCCGGATGAGCCAACGTGGCCGATGGTCTGACCCTGTTTTACCCGGGTTCCGTTCTTGATGCCTTTACCCAACTTGCTCATGTGGGCGTACAGGGTGGAAATGTTGTCACCATGCTGGAGAACAACGGTGCGGCCATAGCCGCCTTTCCAACCGGCAAACTGAACACGACCGTTACCGGCGGCTTTGATCGGTGTGCCCGGAGGCGCTGCGTAGTCTGTGCCTTCATGGGGACGCACCACGTCCAGAACCGGGTGCCGGCGCTGCAGGTTAAAGGGCGACGATACCCGGGCGTTGATCGGTACCCGCAGGAACGCCTTGCGCATGCTCTGGCCTTCCGGTGTGTAATAGTCGCTGTCACCGTTGGTGTCGGTGTACAGCAGGGCAACGTTTTCTTTGCCCCGGTTGATAAAGCGGGCAGACAGAATGCGGCCGGTATTGAACTTTTCACCGTCTACATACAACTCTTCGTAGACCACTTCAAAGCTGTCGCCTTTGCGAACATCGTAAACAAAATCGATATCCCAGCCGAAAATACCGGCCAGTTCCATGGTCAGGCGGTCATCAAGGCCGGCATCGCGGGCTGCCAGGTAAAGGGAGCCGTCGATAACGCCGGTTGCAAACGCCGGACGGGCTTCCGGTTCGCGGATGTCGGTTTCGCCAACAAAGCCGGAATCGGTCTTTTCAATCTTCAGGGTTTCCAGCAGGCTGCGTTGCAACTCGATAGCGGCCAGGCTGCCTTCGTCATCGATGCCGAAGCGGATATGCTCACCGGCGTACAGGCGCTGAAGCTTGTCGGCTTCGCCGTCACCGTGAATGACGGAAAGCATCACGCCATCGTTAAAGCCGGCCTTTTTGAACAGGGACGACAGCGTCTCGCCGGATTTGATATCAAACTCTTTCCAGTTCAGCGTCGGCTCGGCGTCAACAACCGCGGGCACTTCGCTGGTGGCCGGCAGTTCGGCTGTCTGGGTTGCGGTTTCTGCGGCAGCTTCGGCAGGCTCCGGTTGTTTGATGGCTTGTTTGATGGGAACCGGGTTGCCCAGTGCGGCACCCTGTTCAAGGTCAATGGTGTAAGACATGCGCCGCGCTTCAACATCGGCGCTGGGGCTCATGAGCGCAGCGGTGGTAACAACCACGGTGGCGGCTGCAGCCAGAGTAATATGTGTCTTGGGAAATTTTTTCAGCACGTGGCTCACCCGTTTTAATCGGTATTCCAGTAATTTGTGCCGGCTAATTAAAGCGCCAGTTCAAGTATAGACCATCAGATTACCGCATATGACATAAACAGGACAGTGCGCAACATTACAGTTCGCGCCTTTGGTTGGTCGTACAACCTGCTATGCCGCTGATATAATGCCGGCCTTATTATATACAGTCTGATCGATTTGTGATCAAAGGCTACTTTACCAAGGGAGCCGGTAACGCGCAGATTTCTTTTGTAGATCTCTGTAACCGGCAGGCCCTGTTGCACCTAAAAACTGGGGACAAAAGGTTCATGGCATCACTAGACGAAGCGTTGGCTATCATCAAGCGCGGTATTGACGAGCTGATTCCCGAAGAGGAACTGGTTGAAAAATTAAAGGAAGGTCGCCCTTTACGGGTAAAGGCCGGCTTTGATCCCACTGCGCCGGACCTCCATTTTGGCCACACCGTGCTTATCAACAAGCTTCGTCAGTTCCAGGACCTCGGCCATGAGGTAATTTTCCTGATCGGCGACTTCACCGGCATGATCGGTGACCCGACCGGAAAAAGTGCTACCCGCCCTCCGCTCACCGAAGAGCAGGTGCGCCAGAATGCGATCACCTATAAAGAGCAGGTGTTCAAGATCCTGGATCCTGCCAGGACCCGGGTTGTGTTCAACTCCGAGTGGATGAGCAAGATGTCTGCGGCTGACATGATCCGACTGGCGGGTCAGTACACCGTTGCCAGGATGCTGGAGCGGGATGATTTCACCAAGCGCTATCGTTCCGAGCAGCCGATTGCGATCCACGAGTTCCTGTATCCGCTGATCCAGGGTTACGACTCGGTCGAGTTAAAGGCCGATATCGAGCTCGGCGGTACCGACCAGAAGTTCAACCTTCTTATGGGTCGGATTCTTCAGAAGCACTATGGTCAGAAACCGCAGGCGATTCTCACAGTACCTATTCTGGAAGGGCTTGATGGCGTCCAGAAGATGTCCAAGTCTCTGGGCAACTATATAGGTGTGAGTGATTCCCCGGGTGAGATGTACACCAAGCTGTTGTCCATGCCGGATGAATTGCTGTGGCGTTATTTCGAATTGCTCAGCTTCCGCCCGATGGCGGAAATTGAAGAATATCGTGCTGCTGTAGCGGCGGGAGCCAATCCCCAGGACTACAAGAAGGTGTTGGCCGAAGAGCTGATCACTCGCTTCCACGATGAGGAATCTGCAAAAACTGCGCATAAATCGGCGGGCAACCGGGTGGCCCTGGGTGAGATTCCGGAAAATGTTCCGGTGGTCGAAGTTTCGCTGGAAGGGCAGGATGGCCTGCCAATGCCGGCGGTGCTGCGCTTGGCAGGGTTGGTCAAGAACGGCGCGGCCGCCCGGGATGTGTTGGGTCGCGGTGCTGTTTATATAGATGGTGCACAGTTTGAAGGCGAGCGGATGTTTGCCGAAGGTGATGACTGCGTTATCCAGGCGGGCAAGAAGAAGATCGCGCGGGTGGTAATTGTTGCCTGAATAAGGAGGGGGGAACGGCCAGTCTGAATTTTTTCAAATTGGCCGTTGACTCCTGCGGCCAGGTCTGTAGAATGCGCATCTCGCTTGAGGGGCAACGCCGGAAACGGAGCAAAACCTCAGCGATAACCGATTGAAAGTATTCGAAAAATTGCTTCAGAAATTATTCGAAATCAACGGTTGACAAGGCGGCGGAACGATGTAGAATACGCGGCCTTGATTGAGCAGCAGCTCAAACGCTCTTTAACAAGTTA